>Ga0172379_10007160_pt1 | contig 14613 bp, 12 predicted proteins | sample GrowelOW334metaG_FD_119756 | JGI IMG/M metagenome (GOLD analysis project Ga0172379, IMG submission 119756) | Groundwater microbial communities from an aquifer near a municipal landfill in Southern Ontario, Canada - Groundwater well OW334 metaG | ecosystem: Environmental > Aquatic > Deep...
AAAGAAAGGCGGGTAAGGTCGGTTCAAAACGAAGCGACAGTTTTTTATCGACGCCGAGGATAAACGGCTTCTTTCCTATATTCATCCGCCAAGGGGTGTTTTAGGGAATCGAGCATATTGACAAATTTTTCAAGACCGGTCAACGTGTTCACGTCTGTTTGGGCGACAACATATCCGCTATCTCCGTCCGTGGCCCTGGCGAAAGGCATTAAACCCCAGTTAAGGATTTTTTTCCCGTCGGCGCCGTTCCGTCTCGTCACTCTGATTTCCCGGATAATCCAGTCAGCGGCCTTAAGAAGCCTTGGAAGGAATTTAACGGTAAAATCATAATCCTTGGAATAGAGGTAATAAGAAGCGGCCAGATCCAAGGCGGAGCCTGTTGAGTTCGCCCACTTGGGACCCGTGGTTCCGATGGAGCCCGCCACCGTCTGAAACTCGCCTTCGGGCGGACATCCTGCGTCCTGGAGGCTGAAAATGTTGTCCAGCGCTTTTCTGACCACGTCAAAAAAACCCATTCTCAGCATGGGTTTCAGCATGTGCATGGCCTCCCATATCCACACATAGAACCTTTCGGAACTGCCGCCCTGGGTCGGCTTCAGCCCCGGCTCCTCTCCGTTCAAATCCACCAGCAGCTGGAGTATCTGCACCTGCTGCGCCAGAAGAATCTCATCAAAATTCCCGTATGCGCATTTAAATGTCGGTGCACATGACATTTTCCCCTTGAAAGCCAGCAGGGATTTGCCGGCAATCTCCGCAAAAGAGGCGTTTTTCAGGGCCTCAGCATAAAGAGGATCCGCATTCTTTTCATCCGCAAGCATGAAGAGGGTGAATTTATTCGTGACACCGGCGGGGATTTTTGCTGAGAACCGCAGCACATTGTCCGCTTCCAAAATCCGCATTTGCGGCTCAGCCCAGTAAGGATCGCTGCAGCTGAACTCGCGGTTGAAGGAGTTTTTGTCGGAAGCGATAATCTGTTCGAACTGGTCCCTGAAATTCCCCGGCAGAGCTTTCGCGAACGGAACTCCGTCAATAAATGCTGTTTGATCTTCGTATGACAAGTTATTCTGAGGAAGCCATTTTTGAGCGTTCCAATAATAATGGACGTAATGATACTCAAAAAGCTCTTTCTCAGGACAGACATTGAATTTTACTGTTACGAACGCCCGCCTCTCCTCATCGCACTCATTGCAAATTTCGCATTCAACTGCGGCAATGCTCTGAAGTTTATCAATGGCCGCGCAGGCATATTTGAAGGAATATTTTAAATTTCCGGCGCGATACTCCAGGTGGGGAAGAGGATATCCCCTTACCGCTGATTTCACAACCGTTCGTCTCGGATCAGGCACGAATGGGCTTTCTCCAAAAGCGAACTGCATGGCAAGAGTCTCTATTTTGCCGACAAACTCCCTGGTTCCCTCTCCTCCGGCGACAAGGTTGGGATAAACTCTTTTCCTGCACACGGTAAACGACGGCTCGACATGGATGAAATCGCGGCTGCCGGGAGGATTGACAGGATAATGTACGCTCATCGGTGGAAGCGCCCCGCCAAAATTGAAAAGTGAATTATTGTCCGTCATTTCGAGCCAGGACAAACTCTCGACTTCGCTGTATTTCATAGCCATTTCCCTTTACTGTGTCTTTTAAATTACACTGGATATTATATATTAAGGAAAGGAATACAGAATAGCTTAAAGTGTAAATTCCATAGCAATTCCTGCAAATATTGAATATCATGAGCACCACCATGTCAAATTTCATGTCAGGCGGATGGAAGCGGGATGACGCGCCTTTTCCCTACGTGAGCCGTGTCTCGCTGAATAAATTCCATTTGTCATTTAAAGGAATCAAAAAAGTATGCTATCCGGCACATTGGATCATTGATTTCACCTACAGCACCAATAGCTTTTATATGATTCGCCCTGTAATTAAAAAGTGGCGGCGGCGAATGCCCATGGAATTTCACATTTATTCTCCGGGAATGGTTTTCTTTGAACGTGATCTAAAAGAGAAGTCTGATTTTTCCATATCCGTTTTGATAAGCAACGGGGACGCCCTAGGGCTGGCAGCCCTTTGCGAAGCGCATGGATTTGCCGTCGGACATGACAGGGAAGGGAAACTTGGGGAAATGCTCTCGAAAATAGCCGGGGCGTATAACTCACAGGGAGAGTCGGGTTTCTGGGCGGCGCAGTCCCTGCTGTTCTCCGCCACCGATTACTTGAACGGGTTCACGGCGGATGAAAACGGGATCTTGAAGAAAAAGGAGGACGTTTTGCCGGAATTCCCTGAACAGGTAATCGCATTCCTCAAGAAAAACATTGCCGGAAAATTGACTTTGGATCAGATAGCCAGGCGTTTCGGCATGAGCGAGTCATCGCTCTCCCACAGATATTCAACCATGACAGGTGAAAGCGTAATGCGCATTTATATGTCTTTGCGCCTTGGACATGCGGCCTTGTTGGTTGAATACGGCGAGAGGCTTGACTCAGTCGCGGAAAAAACCGGATTTTGCTCAGCGTTCAACTTTTCCAGGCAGTTCAAAAAATATTTCGGAGTCTCCCCCTCCGCATACCGGAAAAATGTGCATTAACGGATCCTTAATCCAAAATAACGCTGGGTATCACCCCGCACTTCAAGCTCGGGATGATATTCAGAGCTACATTAAAGGGAAAAGACCGAGTGGTTGCCCATTCTGTAATGGCTCAGTAACCACGCCCCTCCCCGGAGGGCGTGGTTACTGAGCCATTACCCCATTCTCCATAAAAAAAGGAAATTTATTAAACAGCATGTTGACAAACAGGAATGGATCTGATATAATCAATCTAATGAAACGCGTTGCAGCAACGTTTTGCCTGTAGGGGTGATGATATGATTAGTATGAACGATGTGGCCAAAAAGGCCGGAGTTTCAAAATCAACAGTATCCAGAGTGTTGAACGGCAAAGCATTGGTATCACCTGGGGTCAAAGAGAAAGTACTTGTGGCCTGCAAGGAACTTAATTACAAACTGAATTTCAATATTCAGGACTTTTTCCTGAAAAGCCGTAATGGAGCCACCCGCAATATAGCTTTTGTCATGGTTGGAAAGGAATTTGCCGATCCGACGCAGGCGCATTTGATTGATGGAGTATCCTCTGCGATCAACAGATTCCATTATCATCTGATGCTGGTCAAAATCTCTGGCAGTGAGAACAGTATTTACGAGCTACCTCCTGTCCTGCGCGATGAACGGGTTGATGGGATATTGCTTGCCGGCAGATTGCAGACCAACACTGTCGGATTGATGGAGAAGCTCGGTCCGAAATGCGTAGTAATCGGGAATTATAGTGAGCGTTTGCTGCGTTCGCTCAGCAGCGTCCAGGTAAAAGTGGAGACGAAGATATTTGATTTGATTGAACGCCTGGTGAAGCTCGGCAAAAAAAAAATTGCCTTTGCAGAAGAATGCCCGGATAATTATTTTTCAACCCAAATTCTCAATGCATATAAGCAGGCATTGAACGAATTCGGCCTGGCGTTTGATGAAAATATCTGCTACTTCGGGCACGGATCTTTCTCCGGACTGTTTGATGTCATGAAACCGGTTTTTTGCAATGCCGCGCTGCCTTTTGACAGCGTGTTGTGTCCCGACATGCGGATTGCCCGGGAGATCAGCCATCTGATGTTCGGGCATTTCGGCCTGAAAAAAGAAATCGACATTACGCTGGCGACTTTCCATCAACTCGACTATTTCAAACTGCCGGTGCCGACAGTTTATGCAGACTATGATGTCGAAAAGGCGGTGGAAGCCGCCCTGCGGCAACTGATTGACCAGATAGAAGGCAAGGAAATCTCAAGGACAATATTTGTGAACTGAAATTGGAGAGTTGCTCTCTTATAATGGTGATGTAAATGTAACACAGGCATCTTGCCTGTGGCCTTGAGATAAATTAGACAAACAGGAGGATGCGATGAAAAGCATCGGAGTGAAATCTGAAATTAACAATAGGAATTTCATCTCTTCCAATGCCGCTGGGGCTAAAATCGCCAATCGCCAATTGCCAATCGGTAATGTCTTCACACTAATAGAGTTGCTGGTGGTAATCGCAATTATAGCAGTCTTGGCTGCAATGCTGCTGCCAGCATTATCTCAGGCGAAGAAAATGGCGCAGAGCTCAGCTTGTCAGAACAATTTAAAGCAGATTGGCGATGGTTTCAGCATGTATGTGTCTGATTATGGCTATATCCCAAAAGAGGGCGCAGGTGGTGGCAATGATCCTTACTGGCAGCATCAAATCGCAGATTACATGGGCTGGAAAGTAAATGCGGATGCCACGTATGTTCTGATATTCGATTCCGATATAGATTATCCAACACTAAGATGTCCGTCTGATACCAGTCCTGCATACACTGGTCATCGCGTAGCAGGGAAAGGTGGTTTGAGCTATGGCTATAATGTCCGCCTTTCGAATGTACTTATTGGAGTTGTCACGTGGGGTTGTAAAGATAGTCAAATGCAGGATCCAAGTAATACTTATATGATCATGGATGCTCCCGGTCCAAACAGTTCGTACAATAAAGCTGCCACAATTGAACTGAGGCACAGCAATTATAGAGCCGTCAATATGTTGTGGGGAGACTATCATGTCAGCACCGTGAGATATCCTGTGACCTTTGATGCAGGGGGACTCCTGAAATACTGGAGCATTGAGAAAGATTAATGACTGTTTAAAATATTTTAAGGATGCAGATAAAGAGATTGTTGAAATGGACAAGAGTATTTACTCCGCGAAATGGCCTTCCCAAAAAGGGGGAATCGTTTTTCCCGTTGAAGCCGGGGGCAAAGCGCTCTTCGCGAGCAAGCCCCTCTGCCTGGACAGCCCGCCGATTGAGGTCAACATCGGCCTCGGCGGTGTGTGCGAGGTAACCCTGAAGACGCGGGAAATCAACGGCAACATCAATTCAGCGCTCGTAACGAGTGCTGGTGCTTAAACTCGATTGAAGACATCAAAAGAAAGGAATTATATCATGACTGCTCCACAGAATAGCTTTCAAATCAAAAATTATTTCAAGAGCTTGGGATTCATGATCGGTATGATGTCGGTGTCGGTAATGACGGCAGTCGCCGCTCCTGTAGGCAGCGGAGTTAATATGGAGGCTGATGTTAAGGAACGGATTATTGCTGACATGAAGGATGTGTCATCATTAAAACAGTCCCTCGTTAAAATCAATCCGCTCGATCCATCTTTTAAGGAAGGACTCGCTTCGTTTTTAAGGGAATATGAACTTGTTAATGAAACGATATCGCATTTGAAGGATTTTCCCGCCAGCGACTTGGATCAGCTGGGTAAAGTGGTGGACCGGCTTAAAATGAAGGCTGTCTTCGCTTATGATCTGGAACGGTTTGTGGACGATATCACGGAAATTGCCGCCGCGAATGTTCCGTGGACTGCCGGCTTGAATAATGATTGCGCCAAAAACATGATTGCCAACAGCAGTTTCGAATACAGCATACAAGATCAGTTGCCGGATTTCTGGGGATGCCCCGGATTTGGAATAAACGATCCCTACTGGTCGCTTCATTTCGATGAGTGGACCCAGAGCTATGGACTTGATGAGACTGCCGCATATGATGGAAAGAAAAGCATGCGGATACACAATCCATTTGATGTGGAAAACAAAGACGGCTTATGTTTGCGCTCAAATCTGATTGGAGCAAAAACTGAAGTTGACTATACCGTTTCCGCCTATATGAAAGGCGAGCCGGGCATGAAGGTGAATTTTGCTGGAAAAGAGATCGCTTTGACCGATGAATGGAAACGATATGTTTGTCCATTTACATTCAAGGACGGAAAAGGCGCGGGTGAATTTGTGTTCAGGCGAAATTATGATGCGGACACGGTTAACATTTACCCGCTGAGCAAGGGGACATTTTGGGTTGACGCAGTGCAGTTTGAAAGAGGCTGTGAGGCAACACCTTATGGGAGCGGGGTTCGATGCCATTTATATCCGTATCATGAGGGTGGGTGGAAAAAAATGAAAGACACTTATCGTGACATGGCATTGCAGAAATGGCGGACGTGCAATGAAGAACCCATGCTTATCAGGCCTCAATATCATATCATCACATCTGAAACGGCATTGTCCTGCAGGAGTCTTGTCGGGTTTCAAAAAGACCAGTTGCGCAACAAACGGTTGCATGTGTCGGTCAAGGATGCCGGTGGCAATGAGGTTGTTTCGCAGATGTCCAATGAGTGCGTTCCATCCATGGATGTAACGATCAAAGTCGCTTCACTTTCATTGGGCGCATACACCCTGGATGCAAGGCTGTTAGACGAAGATGGAACTGGCATGGCAAGTGCGACATGCATGTTTACAAAGGCGCTGGCGCAAAAAGATGAGGCGAAAATTGATCGATTGAGCGGTATCGCCATGGTGAATGGAAAACCGTTCATACCCTTTGGTTTTTATTTTAACAGGACCGTAACTCCCGACGATGTGAGCTATCTCGTTAAAAACGGTTTTAAGACAATGTATATAACCTATAGACCCGGTAACAAGGAGATGCTGGATGCTATGGTGGAAGCGTCTACCCATGAAGGCGTTAAGATTTTACTTCGCACAAACATAGCTAATAACAGCGTGAAAAAGCTCCAAGCCTTGGTGGAGGACATGAAAACATTCAATCAGTATCCTGGTTTTATTGGTCTCAATTTTACGGATGAGCCGATTGCCACCGGTCGCATTGATGGGGTGGAGCTCCAAAACATGTATGATAAAATCAAGACGGCATTGCCAAACAAGCTTGTTTTTATGAATGACACCCTTTTGGGGGTTCCCCGTCTGTTAAAACGCCCCGATGCACCCTTGGGAAGCGATGTCATCTCGATCGACGACTATCCCCTGCCGTCTCCTTTTGGCAGCTCCTCTCCATCCGGTCTGTTTTCAATAGCCTATCATACAAAAATGGCTGCTGCGACGGCGCGCAGGGTGGGGATCCCGTTCTGGAGTGTTCCTTTTTGTGGCGGTTATGGCTATGGATACAGCAGGACATACACGCCGTCCGAAGAGGAATATTGTACCTATGCTGCGATCATTAACGGGGCGACCGGCATTTTCTATTGGGCTTATCATCCGAAAAGCAAGTCTCTTTGGGAAAAGATCAAAGCGATGGCAAAGGAGGTCGAGTTTTTGACTCCGATGATCGCCTCCCGGGAGGCAGCTCCAGAGGTGGTCTGTTCCTCGTCCCAAATCTTATTGCTCACAAAAGTCTATGATGCAAAGGTATATGTCATGGCTGTCAACGCTTCCCTGTATCCGATCAATGCTGAAGTCGGCCTTTCAGGCATGAAGCAATCAAATAAAGGAACTGTAAAGGTGTTGTTCGAGGACCGGACTGTAAACTTCAAAGACGGGGCGTTTGAAGATCGCTTCGAAGGCCATCAACGGCATGTCTATGTATTTAACGCCTTATAAAGTGGCGGGCATTATTGCGTTGACTAATTGACTGCGTCAAAATGGTTTTATTAAATTGTATAGGGGAATGTATTTTTTCGAAGGAAAATATAAAAAAGGATAGGAGCAGAAATGTCAAAAATCCGCGTTACGATCTGGAATGAATTCCGTCACGAAAACCTCTCTCGGAACCATCAATATTATCATCAGGAAACGGTGGATTTATATCCCAAAGGATTTCATCAGGCGATTGCCGATGGCATTCGCGCCGATGATCTTGACATCCGTTGCGCCTGGCTCGACCAGCCGGAGCAGGGGTTGGGCGAAGAAGTCGTAAATAATACCGATGTCATGCTCTGGTGGGGGCATATGGCAGATGAAGAGGTAAGGGATGAAATAGTCAAGCGTGTCCACAGCCGTGTGCTTGACGGGATGGGACTGATAGTTCTCCACTCTGGCGCCAATTCCAAGATATTCGGATGTCTGATGGGAAGCTCATGCACTTACCGTTGGCGTGACATAGCCGAGAGGGAACGCTTCTGGAACATTGCCCCCTCTCATCCGATTGCACAGGGAGTCGGAGAACATTTCGAGCTGCAGAACTCCGAGATGTACGGCGAGCCGTTCGATATCCCCGATGACGGCAAGGTCATTTTCATGTCGTGGTTTGAAGGAGGCGATGTTTTCCGCAGCGGGGTTGCTTTCGAGCGTGGGAACGGCAAGATATTCTATTTTAGCCCCGGTCACGAAACCTATCCGGTTTTCTACGACAAGAACGTCTTGAAGATTATCGGTAATGCCGTCCGCTGGGCCAAGCCGCAAATCTTCGCCAAGCATAGCCGCCCCAAACGCGCTCCGCTGGAAGATATTCCTTCGCGCAAACCAGAAGCCATAACCTCAAGGATAGAATCATGAACGAAGAAAAGCGTAAGTTGCAAGTGGGGATTGTAGGGCTGGGCGGATCCGGCAAATATCATATTTTCGGATTTAATAGACATCCCGGCGCATGCGTTGTCGCAGGGGCGGATACGAATCCCAAATTGCGGCGGTCGAGAAGTGAAGAGTATGGCTTGAAATGCTATGAGAACATGGAAGCGATGCTCAATGCTCATAAACTCGACATCGTCAGTATTGTAACGCCGACCTACCTGCACAAGGACTTGACCATTCAGGCGCTGAAATGCGGTTGCCACGTGATGTGCGAAAAACCCATGGCGATGAACTCAGCCGAAAGTCTCGTCATGGTCCAGGCGGCCCAGAAGGCTGGTCGGCAACTGGGAATCCATTTTAACAAACGCTTTTCTCCGCAGGCGACAGCCATGAAGAAGATTGTCGATTCCGGCGAGCTGGGAGATATCTACTTTGCACGTTCGGCATGGTGTCGCCGCCGGGGCATTCCGCATTTCGGCGAGTGGGGAAGCAAAAAAACTCTTTCCGGAGGTGGCGCATTCTCGGATATTGGAGTGCATAGCCTTGACCTAGCTTTATGGCTGATGAGTTTTCCTGAGCCTTCCTGGGTCATGGCCAGTTCGTACAACCATATTGGTGCGCAACTCGCTAAGAATCAGGGCATCACTTTTGAAGTCGAAGACATGGGGGTGTCCATGATCAAATTCAAAAATGGCACTACATTGGAATTGGAGGCGGCATGGGCCGCCAACATCAAGGAGAAAGAGTTCATCTCATTGCGTTTGCTCGGCGACAAGGCCGGACTTCTACAGCAGAGTCTGAACGGCGGCTATGAGTGCGGCGTCGCTATCTATCTTGAGAAAGACGGTTTTCAGTACGACACTACGCTTCAAACTCTTCCCAGCGACGATACCAGCCACTACGCCTTCGTCGATGCCGTCCTAAATGGCGTCCCTTTCATGGCCGGCGGGGGGGAAGGCCATGCGGTTATGAAGATTCTTGATGCGGTCTATAAGAGCGCCGAGACCGGAAAACCGATCCATGTGTTGTAAACTTTTGAAAAAAATCAAAGGGATGAAGTCATTATGAAAAAACTGACCAGTAAAGAGCGATTCAAGAGGATGTTCGAACACAAGGAAGCCGACCGGGTTCCCGTAATAGATATCCCCTGGACGGCAACAGTGGAACGGTGGCGGCGGGAAGGAATGCCAGCCAATGCGGATTATGTTGAATTCTTTGGACTTGACAGCGTGTTCGGAATAGGGACCGATAATTCGCCACGCTTTGAGGAAAAAGTCATTGAGGAAACGGATGAATATAAGATTTACACCACGAAATGGGGAGTTACGCTGAAAAACTGGAAGCACATGGCCTCAACGCCGGAATTCCTCGATTTTACGATAATCGATCCTGAAAGTTGGAAAAAAGCCAAGGAGCGCATCAGGCCGGAAAAAGACCGGATAGACTGGAAAGCCCTTGAAAAGAGTTACAAGGAAGCACAGCGAAAAGGTTCGTGGACCAGAGCCAATTTATGGTTTGGTTTTGATGTTACGCATTCGTGGATAATAGGCACCGAAAGAATGCTCATTGCGCTGGTGGAAAATCCGGATTGGTGCATGGACATGTTTGATCACCTTCTTGACGTGAATTTGAAATTGTTGGACATGGTCTGGGAGGCCGGGTATCGGTTTGACTCCGTGTTCTGGCCGGACGACATGGGTTACAAGCACAATCAGTTCTTTTCGCTTGACATGTACAGGAATCTTCTCAGGCCGTTCCACAAAAAAGCCGTTGATTGGGCTCACCGTAAAGGCGTAAAAGCACATCTGCACTCGTGCGGAGATATAAATCCCCTGGTATCCGAACTGATTGATATAGGACTGGATGCCCTGAATCCGCTTGAGGTTAAAGCGGGGATGGAGCCCATCGTCCTCAAGGAAAAATACGGTGATAAGCTTGTCCTGCATGGCGGCATCAATGCCCAGTTGTGGGATAAGCCGGACGAAATCAAAGAAGAAATGGAACGGGTTATCCCTGTGCTTAAGAAAAACGGGGGCTACATTTTTTCCTCAGATCATTCCGTGCCGGATTCCGTGAGCCTGAAGGAATTTAAACAAATCATTGCATTGGCGGAAAAATTGGGAGCATATTGAAACTGAGGGAAGATTTTTTATGGAAATGACATCGAAAGAAATAGTTCGAAGGGCCATTAGGCGGCAACGGCCGTCGCGGCTGCCGTTTGCCGGGGATCTTTTCTCCGGCGTTGGATCAAAATGTGCGGAAGGTTTTGTGCTCACAGGCACAGGGATTGATGAATGGGGATGCGTCTGGGGGCAAACGGAAGTACCCAACATGGGACTGGTTACGAAGCATCCCTTGGAGGATATCCGTAAGCTTGACGCGCACCCCCTTCCTGATTATACGGGCGACGCACGCTATTCTGATGATGAAGTCGGCATCCGGGTTGCTGAACGCGGCGGCAAATATATAATGGCCTCGATATTCATGGTGCTTTTTGAAAGAATGCATGCGCTTCACGGTTTTGAGAATACATTGGATGACTTGTATCTTGACCGCCCCGCCATGGAAGCGCTGGCAGACCGGATCGTTGACGTCCAACTCACGCTCGTGCGTGAAATATCGCGACGCTTCCCGGACAGGATTGACGGCTGGATCATGTCTGACGACTGGGGTACGCAGACCAACTCCTTCATCAGCTATGACCTCTGGATGGACTTCTTCTATCCGCGATACAAGCGGATTTTTGATGCGATGCATGTGTCCGGATGCGATGTCTGGGTGCATTCGTGCGGCAGAATCAACGACATCATTGAGGGTTATATTCTGGCTGGCGTGAACGTCGTCAACCTCCTGCAGCCCCGTGCGCTGGGGATCGAGGAGATTGGCAGGCGTTACCGGGGACGCATCGCATTCAACAGTTGCGCCGATATCCAGGCCACGCTCCCCTCCGGCGACAGGAGGAAAATAGAGGAAGACATTGAGGCTTTAATGACACATTGGGCGTCTGCGGATGGAGGGTTTATCTATACGGGTTATAGCGGTGCAGCCATTGGTGTGCATGACGCTTCGCTTGTGTCGTTCATGGACGACACATTCAGTACGTGGTCGGAGAAGCTTTACGGCCTGCCTTTGCCACCAAGAACTCCATGAACAGTGTCAGGCGAAAGCAACTGCCTATGCAATGATTTGTAATTGGAAATCAAATATCGGAATCCAGTAAGGCGGGGCAATTCCGAAATTTACCCTGCTGGTGCGGGGGGCAATAAAACAGGGTATCCAAATTTTAGTAAAAAGTTTAATATAGGACCATTCAGGGAGGAATACATGCAAAAGGCATCTACAAGGTTTAACGAAGTGGCGTATCAAACAAAACCGGCTCCGGGTGTTCCGTGGGATAAAGGTAGCCCTGCCATAAACGGGCCGGATATTTACGGGGCTTCACCCGAAAAGGACTTTCTCTATTTGATTCCGACGGTAGGAGAGCGTCCCGTCCGCTTTTTCGCAGAAAACCTTCCCGCTGGACTCATTGTCGAAAAGGAAAGCGGACGGATTAAAGGCAAGGCTGAAAAGAAGGGACAATATCTAGTTTCTCTGAAGGCTGAAAACAGGCATGGCAAATGTGCGAAGACCTTGAAACTGGTCATTGATGACAATGCCCTCGCGTTAACCCCTCCCATGGGATGGAACAGTTGGAACTGCTACCGTAGCGATATTGATAATGCAAAGATAAGGGCTATTGCCGACGGCATGGTCAGTTCCGGCTTGGCGGCCAGAGGCTACACCTGTGTGAACATGGATTCCGGGTGGCAGTCAAAAAAACGCGGCGGCAAGTTCAATTCAATCGTGCCGCACGACGGATTTCCGGACATGCAAGCGCTTTGCGACCACATCCACTCTCTTGGATTGAAGGCTGGAATATACTCAAGTCCTTATACAGTACCACTCGGAACCGATGGCTGCGGAACAAGCTCCGGAATTCGTGACACCAATTACCGGGGGGGCGTTGGAATTAACAAACACGAACACGAAGATGTCTGCCAGTGGGCGGAATGGGGTTTCGACTATTTGAAATATGACTGGTCCCCAACCGACATGATCCTCATGGAACGGATGAGCCGTGCGTTGCGGGACTCCCCTCGTGACATTATTTTCAGTGTTTGCACTGATGTTCACATTAAAGACGCATTCAAGGTCAAGGAGCTTGCCAACCTTTGGCGTTCAAACATGGATATGTTCCCTACATGGGATTCCGTTCTGAAGAATGGCTTCAAGAACAATCAGCTTATGGACGACGGATTTATAAATAATCAGGATTGGAATCCAGTAATCGGATTTGGACACTGGTTCGACCTCGACCTAACCCATCTTATGCCTAAGTTTCTGCATAGTATGCCGGATTTTTTGCCTAGGGAAGATAAAGGCTTGTCGCAAAATGAACGCATTTTTCACATTTCCTGCTGGATGATGCGTCCCAGTCCCATCCTGATCGATTGCGAACCGGCAACAATGGATGACTTCGTTTTGAGCCTGTTGTGCAATGAGGAGATAATCGCCGTCAATCAGGACTCGCTTGGCAAACCCGCCGCAACATTTTTTAATAACGACTCTTGGAAAATTCAGATCAAGCCTCTTGCCGACGGCAATTATGCGCTGGCCTTTTTCAATTTAAGCGGACAGCCTGCCATGGCGCCCAAAATAAATCTGTCCCAATTTAGTGTGCCGGAAAAGTTCAAGGTTAGGGATCTTTGGGCAAAAGAAGATATTGGCGAGTTCGAACACAATTTTGTGGTTGGCGTCGATTCTCACTGTGCTAAAGTCTTCAAGATTTTTATGCGTTGATAGATGCGCATCCGGCTTGAGGTACTGCCGAATGCAGCCAGACAGTTAATACAATGAGGTTGATAAAAAATGGGAAATTAATAGGTTTTGAAAAATATATTTTTCAAAAAGGAACTTTATGGAACTAAACTATTGGACTTTTACGTTCAGTAAGAAACAAGGAAATTCCAACGTTGCAAATTTTAAAAATTAGAGTTTTGCAATTGGCTCTATAAAATAAAGAAGATGGCAAATGAATTCAAAAGAGAGAGTGCTGGCGACATTGGCATATGAGAAAACTGATCGTGTTCCTATCAACTATTCCGCCAATCCCGGAATTGATCAAAGACTGAAAGTTCATTTTGGTCTGGCGGCTGATGATGATGAAGGATTGAAACGGGTTTTGTCTGTAGATTATCGCAGGGCTAAGGCACCATACTGCGGCCCCAAGCTGTATACGGATATTCCGGAGCGCGGGGTCAAGGTCGACAACTGGGGCGTTCACTCCCGCTGGATAGGGCATCAGACCGGAGGCTACTGGGATTTCTGCGATTTCCCGCTTGAGCACGCTACTGAAGAGGAGGTTGCAAGATGGCCGATGCCGAATCCTGATGACTTTGATTATTCGGGGATCAGTCAGGAGTGTGAGAAGTATTCGCAATACGCGATAAACGGTTCAGGAGGATATGGAGACATTATCAACGGTAACGGGATTCTCCGGGGAATGGAGCAGACGCTGATTGATCTGGTTACGGATGACCCTGCGGGCCTCCTTCTCGCCGACCGCAGGATGGAAATTCAAATTGAAATCACACGGCGGACACTCGAGGCGGGAAAAGGCAGGATTGACTTCGTATGGCTCGGCGAGGATCTGGGCACGCAGAACGCCCAGATGATAAGCATGGACATATTCAGGAAACATATAAGACCGCGCTATCAGAAATATATTGATGTCGCCAGGGCATACGGAGCGGAAGTGATGATGCATTCCTGCGGTTCAAGCAGCTGGGCCTTTGAAGATTTTATTGAAATGGGGATTACGGCCGTAGATACGTTACAGCCCGAAGCCAAAAACATGTCTCCGGAATATCTCAAGAAGAACTTCGGCGGACGCCTGGCGTTTCACGGTTGTATTTCCACTGCCGGTCCGGTTGCAACTGGAACAGTTGAAGATACCATTGATTATTGCAGGCGAACTCTCGAAGTCATGATGCCCGGCGGCGGTTATTGTTTTGCACCTACCCATGATTTGCAGGACAACTCTCCAACTGAGAACGTTGTTGCCATGTATGAGACGGCGAGAAAATACGGGAAATACTAAGGCGGGCTTTGCCCGCAACCCAATAGGATAACCACAAAGGCACAAAGTAAATTGAAAAGGCGGTGTTCCTGTCCATATTAATCCGCAAAAAAGAATGCGTAGCCGGCAATAAGCCGC
>Ga0172379_10007161_pt1 | contig 14612 bp, 14 predicted proteins | sample GrowelOW334metaG_FD_119756 | JGI IMG/M metagenome (GOLD analysis project Ga0172379, IMG submission 119756) | Groundwater microbial communities from an aquifer near a municipal landfill in Southern Ontario, Canada - Groundwater well OW334 metaG | ecosystem: Environmental > Aquatic > Deep...
ACGCAACCATGCACCGAACAACCGTATCGCGTCTATTGAAACACGCCAGGTGCCCTGCTTCCGAGGCGGGGGCGTTGGAGGCTGTCGCCAAGCAGTTGAAGTCCCCGGACGTGGCGAAAGCCAAGGCTGAGGCGCGGGTGGCGGTGATCGCCGAGATGGCCAAGATACCATCGCCTCTTACAATTGGCCGCCTTACAGCCACCAGATTTTCGGGAAGTGCAGAATTTCCCAGTGGCACCAATATCACTGTGCCCCACGTGGTACCAACAACCCGGTATAATTCAGACGTGTCGCGCTGCCGGTCCGGTAAGCGGGCAACCGCCGGTGACCGGTTTCCGAAAGCGGTACGTCCAGTCCAGAGGACGCAAGGGGGAGGCGTCGTGAGACGGTCAACGAGAACGCCCTGCCCCCACCTTCCTGCCGGAAGCCGCCGATGATTTTCCAGAACCGTCGTGAGAGTTTCGTTGGGCGGTCAGCGCGACAACTCAGTTTGACCGCGACGGCGTCGAGTTTTCCACAGCTTTTCCACAATCCGCAGTCCCAGTGGCCGGTGTTTGTTGTCGGCATTGTGAATTTGGCGACGGCACAACTGTGCGCGACGATTTTGCGGTCGGCGTTAAAATGCATTCCAGAGAGCCAGAAAGGCCATTCTCGATTAGTCAAACTGTGCGGACATCCGTTTGTTGAGTGTGCCGGCGCTGTTCATATATTGTAATTATATGGGGGAACGAGCGTTACAAGGTAACGAGATTGAACGCAGCGCGACAACATCGCGTAAGATCTTCTTAAATAGCCCGCAGCCGATGCGGGCTATTCTCGTCAAGAAGAAGGTCAGTCTTGCCAAGGTAGCCACTGAACAAGGCGAAGCATCGCGATTGGCACCCACCCCGCCACGACGATCCCTCGGTTACACCTTCGTTCCCTACCCGGCAGAATTGGCCGAGATCGAACGACAGCACCTGCTGCCCCCGACACACGTGCGAATTCTCGCGTTGCGGCGGTTCGCAAACCCGACGACCGGCGAGTTCTCGACGACAATGAAGGAGATTGCAAGACTGATCGGCGTTGATCGCTCAACTGTGCACAAGGCACTTCGAACTCTTGAAAAATCACAGTTCTTGCACATCCGCCGCATCAGAAGCCGCACAGTTCACCTGGTCGTGTGCTTCGGGGGCTTCGTTGAGCCGGAATACCTTAAAGAGGGCGATGTGTCCCTTCGCTGGGATAATAGAAGCACACCTCCCCGCACAGTGCGCGCACTGTGCGCACCACAGAAAACCACTGTGCCGCACACTGCCGAATCGGCTGTAATTGGCTCTGGTTCGCCAAATTCAGCCAGTCACAGTGAGATCGATCGCACAGCGCCTAGAATAGAGAATAGAGATATTCGTAATTACGAATACTCTCTTTCTCTGCGGACGACGACGGGCGGCGCCCAGTTGGTGCCTGTGGATAAGTTCGTACCTCAATCCAGCGACGAGATGGTGGTTCAGGAGCTGGCCATGAAACTGGGCGAGGCATACATCAACAGCTTCCTGGCCTTACGGCGCACCTACAGCTTGGCCCGTCTTGAGCGGGCCTGCGGTATCGCGTTGGACAAGCGACGGGAGCCTGACTTCCCCCTGCAGAATCCGCCTGGGGCATTCGTTCGCTGGTTATTACAGAACGGCAAATGCTGACGATGGCGCAAACAACCGTCGACTTGAAGCAGGCACTCCTGGACGAAGCGGCGGAGGAATTAGCCCGGATCTTCCTTGCCCAATGCGAAGAAGGCGGTAGGAAGTTGGCCCATCCGGATCGTTCCTTAGACAACGAATTACCGACGGGCGGAGCCAGTGCGGCGTGATGCGTTTGGCGCAATGCCTATCCGCGCGTTATTCTTATCGCATCCCCCCATGTTAAAACGCTGCGTCATCTACCTCCGCGTGTCGACCGCAGAACAGGCGGCACCCGGTCACCACAGCCTCGACGCACAGCAGATTCTCTGCAGCCGCTACGCCGACGGCGCCGGCTTCCAAGTTGTGGAGATTCTCCGCGACGAAGGCTACAGCGGACGCACGGTGAACCGTCCGGGAATGCGGAGACTCATCGAATACACGAGTCCACATCCCCCAACGCCGATCCAGGTGATTCTCGTCCAGGACACGAGCCGAATGGGGCGGGACACAACAGAGTATCTTCTCTTCCGAAGGCAGCTGCGCGAGCGTGGCATCGAGCTGATCGCGGTCACTCAGCCTAACATTGACTCGTCACCGGAGGGCACACTGGTAGACACGATCCTGGCGGGGATCAATCAGTACCAGTCGGAAGAAAAGGGACGGCGTGTGTCCATCGCCATGACGAAGAAGTTCGAGGAAGGCTGGTGGCCGAACAAGGCGCCACTGGGCTATTTGAACGCTGTGCGTGACGGCCGGCACTTTGTCCAGCCCGATCCCGAGACATTCGACTTGGTACGACTGGCGTTCACACTGTATGCCAGCGGGCGTTACTCGCAGATCGCACTGGCGAAATTCTTGCAGGAACGCGGCTTGGCCGGTCGTCAAGGCAAAATCATGTCCCGCACTAGTATGAACGCCCTTCTTTCCAATCCCTTCTACTGGGGACTGCTGCGATGGTCGGGGCAAGAGCGGCCAGGGCTGCACGAGCCGGCCGTCAGTCGGGTCGTCTGGGACCGCTGTCAGGCGGTTACTGCGCAGCACAACCAGTACGCGACTCGGGTCCGGAAGCACAACTTCCTGCTCTCAGGGCTACTCGTCTGCGACGACTGTCGGAAGAATCTCACCCACACGGTGGTCGTGCGTAAGAAGAAACGCTACTACCACTGTAACAGTCGATCATACTGTAAACAGCCGTATCTGCCGGAAGATACAATCGAAGGTAAGGTGGCGCAACTCATCGGAAGCATTGAACTGTCGGAAAAGTTCATCGCCGCGGTGGTCGCGAAAGTCCGCGGCCTGCTTCAACGGACCAACTCCTTTCAGGAACAGCAGCGATCAGTCCTGTTACGCCAGCGAAGCTTGTCCGAAAGCAAACGTGAGGTTCTCGAACAGAAGCTGCTCAAAGGCGTCCTGTCCGACGAAGCCTATCAACGCAACGCGCAGATCATCAACGTTGAACTCGATGTGGTCGCCCGACAGTTGGCGGACCTTGAAGCTTCCCGGCGGGTGGACATCGACAAACTGCGCGAAGTCTTGTTGTTTGCCCGCGACCTCCCCACGGCGTACGCGCTGGCATCGCCCGCACTGAAGCGGCAGTATGTCCAGTTCTTTTTCAAACAAGTCGTCGTCCGCAACGGTGAAATAGTCCGCACCGAACGCACCGACATGTTCTGTTCTCTGCTACGGGAAGGTCGCGTTCGATCAAAAAATCGCTTGCTCCCGGGGTCGGACTCGAACCGACAACCTACTGGTTACACTTAATTCATATTTTTCAATATGGCGTGGACTATATCATCATCCTCGACTTTGCGGTGGGATGCAGGGCGCTGTGAGTCTCTGAACCTTCAAGACTAGTGGATTCCCGCTTTCGCGGGAATGACTGATCAAGCTTGGCTGCGGATTACCATAAGTGACGAGAGATTGCTTCGGGTCTGATGACCCTCGCAAAGACGTAACTGTTAGGCTTCCCGACAATTCACCCTGTTTTTCAACCTCGATTACTCGAGGAAGCTGCGCTAGACCTTCTTGGCACAGCCAGTTGCTCTGCCATTGAGCTACCCGGGAATATAAAAGAACAGTAGGGTGAATGTAGCTTAAAAATTAAAAAACGGCAACATAATACAGCACGAGATTGCTTCGGTCTGCCTGCGGGCAACCTCGCAAAGACAAACATCAAACGGATTCCCTCTTTCGCGGGAATGACGTGTTTATTGCTAGTAATCTCTGAGCTTTCTTAGCGTTCTATGTTGTCTGATTTTTTCGAGCGCTTTGGCTTCAATCTGACGAATACGTTCGCGAGTGACATCAAATTCTTTTCCCACTTCTTCCAAAGTATGATGGATACCATCTTTCAAGCCAAAACGCATTTCGAGAATTTTTTGTTCACGCGCGGCGAGATCCGCCAAAACTTCCATCACGTGTTCGCTCAAAATTTCGCGCGACGCCGCCTGTTCCGGCGTTACCGCTTCTTCGTCTTCAATAAAGTCACCCAGTGTTGAATCTTCCTCATCATCACCGACTGTTTGATCAATCGACACCGTTTCTTGCGAGATCTTCATGATGTGTTGGATTTTATCGACCGGCAGTTTCATTTCGACGGCGATTTCTTCCGGCAACGGATCGCGACCGAGATCTTGCAATAAACGACGTTGCACCTGGGTAAACTTATTAATAGTTTCCACCATGTGCACCGGAATACGAATCGTACGGGACTGATCAGCTAAAGCGCGGGTAATCGCTTGGCGAATCCACCATGTGCCATAGGTGGAGAACTTATAACCGCGGCGATAATCAAATTTGTCGACAGCTCTAAATAAACCCAAATTGCCTTCTTGAATTAAATCGAGCAAGGAAAGATTTTTGCGGCCGGTATATTTTTTAGCAATCGAAACAACCAAACGCAAATTGGCTTCGGCCAAACGCTTCCGTGCTTCTTGATCCCCTTTTTCGGCACGCTTCGCCAATTCCACTTCTTCTTCCGAACGCAAAAGCGGCACTTTACCAATTTCGCGCAGATACATTTGTACGGAGTCGTTACTGATGTTGCTGATATCAATGACGTTGTCATCGCCACTTTTGGCGGCGGCGTGTTTTGATTTGGCGGGTTCCGCTTTTTTGCCCTTGATTTTCGGTTTTTCCGTTTCTTTATCCTCACTCGGTAGCTCGTAGTCAATCAACGAACTCACCGGTTCCTCGATGCGCAATCCGCGGCTGGATAATTTGTCATAAAACATTTCGAGTGCTTCGATGTTATTTTCCACTTCCGGAATAGCGCGCATGATTTCTTCCTCGGTGACAAAACCAACCTGTTGACCTTTCCGCAACAAACTCTCCACGCTGGAAGACGCCAAAATTTCTTCGGCCGTCAGTTTCACCTGCTCTTTTGGTTTGGCATGTTTTACCTTATGTTTGTGCGCTTTCCCATGGTGCGCGCCTTTTTTGAACGCGATCCTAGTTTGTACGGCTGTTGATTTTTTTGCCGCCCGAGAGATGTTCTTTTTCTTTTTTGGCCGAGTCGCCTTTTTGGCTTTTTTCTCGGAGTGCGAGGAGTGCTTTTTTGAAGCTGCCATAAATTATGTTGTCGTAAGACTTTCCGCTTCGATCAATTTTTCCCGCAGTTGATCGATTTCTTTCATCAACACGGCTTTTTCTGACGGAGCCGTTTGCTCAATTTTTCCGCTTAGCCTGTTCAAACACTGACGGAGATAAGACTGGAGCAGTTCTTTTTGCAGCGTACGGACTTCTTGATCAGGCTGATCGAGCAGCCCTTCTTCCTGCTCCACCTCAATGGCGAGAAGAAAGATATCGACCAACCGTCGAAGCTCTTCCGGAAGATTTTCCTTTATCGAAGAAAAATCAAAAGAGGCTTCCTTGTGGTATGTCGCATTATACAACCGAACATACGCATTAAACAAGTCCCTTGTATGATTAGCGGAAAACGCCTCGCTTGGCAAGTGATTTATGACAAAAGAAAATGCCCCCGGTGCCACAAGCAAAAGCGTCAACAAACGCTCTTCTTTCAGAACAATGGGATTGGCGGGTTGCGGAACAACCTTCGTTTTTTCGACGACACTCTGATCCAGCATCGCGGTGCGGGATGACATGGAAACTTGAGCCGTTTTTTGTTGCAAGCGTTTGATATCTTCGTTTAAATAGCGTGATTCGATTCCCAGCGCTTGCCCCAATCTTTGCAGATAATCGCCGCGCGTAACGGCTTCGGGGATTTTTGCCAAAAGCGGCAAAAGCTCACCGGCAATTGTTTTCTTGGCTTGTGTATCCATTTCCGGATACTTTTTTACCGCGCGTTGCAACAAAAATGTAAACGCGTCGGAACGCTCATTGATTGCCTGTTTCCAAGCTTCCGGATTTTTAATCGCCACGTCCGCCGGATCCTGTCCGTCGGGAAGAAGAACCACTGTCGCTGAAAAGCCGGAAGCGATTGCCATATCAATGGCACGCCGATTCGCCGAATCACCCGCCGCGTCACCGTCAAAAGCAAAAGCAATGTTTTCCGTAAAACGTTTGATAATTTGTAAATGCTCTTCGGTTAAGGCTGTTCCGGACGTGGCAACAGCGTTTGTCACACCCGCTTGGTGCGACCCCATTACGTCGGTATAACCTTCAACTACAATCACTAAATTTTCTTTGCGAATCGTATCGCGCGCGCGATCAAGACCATATAAAATTCTGCTCTTCCGGTACAAAACAGTTTCCGGACTATTAATATATTTTGCTGCCGGCCGATTCGGATCTTCTTTCAAGATTCGCCCCGCCAATCCCACCACGGAACCGTGCATATCGGCCAAAGGAAATATCACCCGGCCAAAAAACCGTTCATAATAACCGCGACTACCTTGCGCGATAATTCCCGTTTGCGTTAAATCATTTACCGTTATATCGCGCTTTTTTGCTTTTTCGATTAGTGGTGTTCCTCCGGGCGGTACATAACCGATGCGCCAGGCGTTAATTGTTTGTTCGGTTAAGCCGCGGTTCAACAAATACTCACGCGCGATTTTACCCGCCGCGGTTTTTTCAAAAATTGCCTTATAAAATTCAACTGTTGTATCCAACGTCGCCCGCAACTGTTCCCGTTCTTCGCGATGTTCAGTATGTTCGAACGCCAAAGTAACTCCCGCTCGTTGCGCCAACACCCGCAACGCTTCCGCAAAAGTCATCCCTTCTTTCTCCATTACCCACGTGAAAATATCGCCCGATTTTCCACAGCCGAAACAGTGAAACATCTGTCTGTTGGGACTAACGACAAAAGAAGGAGTTTTTTCGTTATGAAACGGACAAACTCCCTTAAAATTCGCGCCGGCACGTTTAAGCCGCACCTGTTCGCCAATCAGCTGAACAATGTCTGTTCGCTCTTTTACCTGTTCGACATTCGAATCACTCACAAGAGTGAGCGTATATCGGTTTCAGCACAAAGTGAAGTGCTTTGTGTCTTAATGATTGATTAAAATCGGGTGACTTACGTTGACTATTTGCGGCGTGGACGTTGGTGTTGGCGTGGCACGAATGACCGTTCCGTCCGTGGTTGAACTGCTACCATTTGTTCCATTGTCATCGAATTCATCACTAGTACTGTTATTGGCACTACCACCCGAACTCCCACCACTACCGCTACCGCCACTTCCTCCACCACCGCCACCCCCAGAACTCTTCGCCACTGTTATTTTAACTTTTTTATTACTAAGAACGGTTTTGACCGCGTTACTCGCACCAGTATTCGCGCCAATTGAAACCTTTATTACCGCGTCCCCAAGTGGATATGTTAGCGGCATTTTAACAGCTTTCTTTATTCCTAAAACATTCTTCGCCAGCACCGTACATTTTGGTTTTAACGAACCACGACACAATTCGATTAATTTTAATTCATCCTTTTTGAGAACCGGCATACTGATGTTTATCGACGCGCCACGCGCGATGTTTGTAACAACAACTTTTTTAGGCAAAATGGCGGCGGAAACAAAAAATGTAAACAATGAGACAAACACCAACACGAAAGCAAAACTCGCCCGCAGCGCGATCTGCAAAAAAGTAAGCTTTGCTTGCTTTGTCGTCTCTTGGTAATAACGATTGTATTTTTTCTGTTTTTTATTATTTTTCATTATTCCCTCCATTATACCAAAAAACACGCTTCTCCGCTTTTCAATATACCAAGATTGAAACTACCAACCGCAATTATCGACTATTTGTTTGGCTACTTTATAACTTTGGGTGTGTCCAAAATCTTTTTCCGTATTTGTTAAAAGCAATTCCGTATATTGCCGCCAGTCTTTCTGTTTTTCTAACGATAAACAACTTACTTTTCCATGGTTGTCGTATATCGTAGAAACTTTATCGATTAACTTTAGAAATTGAACGAATACAGGTTTGCTCGGCACAGCCTCTTTTTCCTGTTCGAAATTGTCATATGTCATCTCCTGAACCAACCGTTTAACTTCATCGGTAAGTTCGGAAGGCAAAAGAGATTTTGTATCTTCCAACACATCATGAAAAAGCAAAACATAAAATCCGGTTTCACGCATTTTTTCATCAAATGTCGTATCATTTAGCACCATCAAAGAACACCATATTGGGTGCACAATAAAAGGAACATTTCCCAATTGACGCGTCGTCCACCCATGGTCGTTAGTATTTAATTCATGAGCGACATACACAAAATCGATAAGTTTTTTAAATTGTTCCGGAGATATCATTGAATTGCCGTGCCTTTAAAATCTTTTCCGTCCAGAATATTTTTCACGTTTTGCAAATCTTTACCACCCGCGACGACCACCTGCAAACCTTCTTGCCGCGCGAGTTTGGCCGCCACCGGATCCACCGGGGCGTGAATTCCCGGCGACCAGCTGTCTGGAACCAATTTCATATATTCTTCCCAGGACATTTTTGAAAAGGGTTTGGCGTCGGGATAAAGTTGATTGTCTTTGTCGTAAACATATTCCGGCTTTCCCAAAATAATCGCCTGCGAAATTTTGAAATCAACCGCGATTTGCACTGTGACAAAATCCGTCGACCAACCCGGCCGCCAACCCGCACCAATTACCAAAGGATAATCGCCAAACTCCGTAAGTTTTCCACGCGCTTCAAAAATTGTCGGATTTGCTTCATCACGAAAAACCGTTCGCAATAAGTGCGCGTTAAGCCTAGTAGCGTGAATCCCGAGCCAGTCTTTATCCTCGTCCGGAACATCCACCACTTCCGCCGCCGCTTTCTGAAACTGCCGCGCCGGCGCGCCACCTCCGATCACGAGAATAAATCTTTTTCCTTCCTTAATTTCCGCGAGAATAAAAGCACGCAAATTTTTAAGATAGTCCGTGTTGATTTTGTCCGGACAAACAATCGATCCCCCAACCGCGATAACGTAGTCTTTTTGCATCAGAAACAGTATAACGGATTCTTGCTTACACAGGAATAACAACCATGAATCCTAAATACCAGACGTACTGGCACTTGTCGCGACCTTTAGTCTCTCCAATATCCGCTCTTCCACCTCCGCTTTCGGCCGACCGAATTTAAGGCGCGACAGTTCATATAAATTACGCCGCAATTCTTCGTCGCCTCCCGAAGGCGGCGGCGCCGCTTTCATCGAAAACGGTCGCTGCGGTTGGTTTTTGGCGAGCAACCGGACGAAACAATGATAATTTGGAACATTGATTAAATCATATTCGTCAAACACGGGCGCCAATTGTTTGGCCATCATTTCGGAATCTTCCACGCCCACGCGGTAAGAAACAACCGTGCCAACGTTGCCAAAAACCGCCTCGCGAATTTCGTCGGAAAGTTGCGCGATAAATTGGTGCGTCAAATTCAAATCCAAACGGTATTTACGCGCTTCACTCAAAATCGTCCCCACCGTATCGGTGGTAAAATTCTGAAATTCATCGAGATAGAGATAGAAATCTTTCCGTTGGTTTTCAGGAATATCCGTCCGCGATAACGCCGTGATCTGTAATTTGCTGACCAGAATAAAACCAAGCAAATCAGCGTTGATGTCGCCAAGCGAACCTTTGGATAAATTCACCAGCAATATTTTCCGATTATCCATGACGTCGCGCAGATCAAACGAACTTTTCGGTTGTCCGATAATATTGCGCATCACCTCATTCCCAATAAACCGGCCAAGCTTGCTGATAACGTAGGAAAGCATGTCAGCCGATTGCTGCCCCTTGAGCGATTGCGCGTATTCTTTTTCCCAAAACTCTTTTACAATCGGATTTTTTACCTTTGGCACCAGCCAATCGCGAAATGCTTTATCGGTAAAAAGACGTGAGATATCCATCATCGTCGATTCGGGATCTTCCACCAAGGTCAAAAGCGCGTTCCGCAAATAATGTTCAAACATCGGACCGATTGATTCCGGATTCATTCGCGTCGCCAATTTTTCAATAATCATAATTAATTCGGAAACCACCAAATCCCTTTGTGCCGGATTCCGCGCTTCCAGCATGTTCAAACCAAGCGGCCGTTCGGTGTCGCGCGGATCAAAAATAATCACGTCCTCCGCCCGTTCGCGCGGAATTTGCAGCAAAATGTCTTCGATCAGTTGGCCGTGCGGATCAACCACACCCACACCCGCGCCGCTTCTAATATCCTGCATAATCATATTTTTGAAGAGCGTGGTTTTACCGGTGCCGGTCTGTCCAATCATATACATGTGCCGACGACGATCTTCTTTTTGCAGATGAATCGGCGTTTTCACGCCGCGATAATCGTTGTAGCCCAACAAAACGCCTGTCTTGGGTAAACTGGCGGGCGCCGCCACGCTGCGCGCCGTCCGCCAACGGATATTCGGCGTTTCCGTGGAAGGCAGCGGAAAATGAAAAAGCGAGAGCAATTCAGACAACGATAAAACCATACTCTGCGAACCACTGAACGTGCGAAAAATGTAGTCGCGGAAAAAATTGCGCTTGGTTTGGCGCGAGACGGCCAACTCGTTTAAAGAGGGGTTGCCAAACTGCGTCAACGATTCGCGTAAAACCATAAAATGCGTGTCCGCCGCTTCTTTTGTTTTACACGACACTACCAAACGCATCGTCACGGCAAATTGGTATTCGCCGGTCTTTTTATCCACTTTTTCCAAACGTTCTTGTTCGGCGGGCGACATCTGAGCTTGCCATTTTTCATCCCTTTCATCCGGCCGCTGATTTTGTTGACTGCTTTTGTTGATGGAATAATTGACAGTCTTGGCAAAACCGCGCGCCGCTTCACCCAACGCCGAACCGGTGTGTCGCACGCTTTTTTCTTTTCCCAACGCCACTTTACGCGTAACCCGCCGTCCTTTAATCTGCGTTCTGGCCGATGCCGGACGCACAATAAACTGCACCGCCGCGCCATCGCCTTTTTCCATTTTGGAAAGCGCTTGCGTAATCCCCTGCATCGGATCCGACGGTAATTCCTCAAAAGTCTTTAACGGCAAATATTTCTTATGCCGTTGCTTGACAACTCCACCCTCCACCGTGTCCCCCGCCTCAAAAATAGTGTAATCGGCCACGCGCTTCACGTCCGCGCGCGGATAAAAAGCGAGAATCTGTTTTTCCATGAACTCCTCGTAGCGACGAGGCACGGAAACAAAAAAGATAATTTCGCCGTCCGGATGCGCCACGATTTCAAAACCCCAAGTGGGTTTTCCGAAGATAATTTTTTTGATGATATTTTCTTCGCGCAGTCCGGCCAAGCTGGCAAGAAATTGCGCGCCGCGCATAATTTGTTCCTGTACCGTTCCTTCGCGATCTTTTTCACGTTCGGGTAAATCTTTCGGAACCGTTACTTCCAAAAGAATAAGATGCAAAGAAGACAACATTCTTTCTTCTTGCAAATACCGCAAAACAAGATAGACCACGATGCCTACCAGAACCAGTCCGAACAAAAGAACAAAAAACGGAATCATCCTGGTGGCAACATTTTTCTGACCGCCATGTCCTGGTAAAGATGATCGGTCAGTGTATCGTGAAACAGATCAAGTTTTCGCAGAGTCGCTCCTTCATCAACAACTCCTCCCGCCACAATTTTCTCGCGCATTAATTCCTCAACCGCTTTTTTTATGTTTGTGGCAAATGCCGCGTTCACATAATTTTGAACATCCGCCCGATCTTCAGCGGTGTATTGCCACTCGCCTTTTCCTTCAACCGACGCGCCGGGTCCCGTGCCGACAGTTTCCTGCTCCAATTCCTCGCGAATGGCTTCTTTTATTCTTTTTTCGGTCAATTCCGCCCGCGTTTCCGCGTTGGGTTCGGTCTCGTTCTGCCGCTCCAGATTTTCCCGGACACGCTCGGCAAATTGCTCGGCTTTTTGCGAACTTTCAAAAACTAAACTGCCTTCGGGATTTTCTTTCTTCGCTTGCTCAACCATACCGATATTATGACGCTTTTGGAGTCAATAAACAAGCAAATAAAGCCATATGAATGGATTCCTGCTTGCAACAGGAATGACATACGGTCAAAAATTATAACCTGCCGTTAATCTTTTTCTGGACGTTTAAAATTTCTTTTTTATCTTGAAGATTAGCCGCATCTTTGTGCGCCATTTTTAAGGCTTGCAAACCATCATTAATCATTCCGGATAATGCTTGTTTTGTTTTAATATCGTTTTCCATCGCCTCGGCAAAAAAAGCGAAAATAATTTCATTTCTTATTGGTTTCGGAAATTCCATAATATGTTCAATCACGAAAGTCCTCACGGCTCTTTCGTCGCCGTCCGTGATTAATTTATCCAGTTGCATGGCAAGCTCGGTCATTTGGTCTTCTTTCCTAAATGGTATTTACCGCTTTTATCCTTATTTATTTTCATACGATCGTTTGTTTTTAAGTCTTGAAGCACGTCATCAAAAAAAGGTTTAACGGTGGCTTCATAAACGGCCTTCCAAATACCGCCCTTTCCGTCCGCCGCGACACCAACTCTTTCATTCTTAAACTCTTCAAAGAAACTTCCCACCGCCGCGTCTTTTTCATCAACCGTATCCAACGCAATCCCACCATCGGCAATATAATCAGCAAATTCATCCGCCGCGTACTTAAAGAAGTCTTCGGCAACCGTATCCGGATTTTTTTCTTTTGCCATGTCTTGACGAAGTTCACCAAAGCTCATCATTTGACCGGCTGACTTCTTTTCACCGGCGATAATTCTCCCGATTTCACGCGTGCCGTCTTCTGAAATGACAAACTTCAAATCTTCCGCTATCTCTTGCTGTTTTCGGACAACGAATTCCTGACTACCTCTTAGCGCCTCATTAATCCGTTTCCATTCGGGAGTAGCGCCCTTGGCCTTCACAGCCGTACCGGAAAAATCTTCCGCTGTCTGTTGCAACAGTGCTTGCTGTTCCTCCGTCCATGTTTTTTCATCCCATTCAAACCACAAAAACTTTTTCTTTTCTGTTTGCTGAAGTTGCTTTTGCTCCCACAGCTGTGCAATCCGCTGTTTTCTTTCTTCCAATTCCGCGATTCCGGCCACTTCCGCGCCTTCTTCAGAGGTCAGATGCGCGCGTTCCAGAAATTCTGCCAACTTATTCTGTTGTCCTTCATAATCTTTAACCGCTGCCTGCCACATTTCAAAACTCCTGTATATTTCTTCATGAACACCACCTTCAAGCAACGCTTTTTCACTTATGACTGTTTCCAACGCATCTCTTACGCCATCCATGCCAACCAAGCTTTCAACCTGCTTCAATTCCGGTGAAAGAGCGACAAAACCTTCCAACGCGGCAGCGCTTAACATTTGCTCTTTTATTTTCCGGCTTTCTGCTTGTTGTTTTAGAAATTTTTCCCGTTCCTCCGCCAAAACAGGTACGTCCGCTTTTTCCAACTGACCGGTCAGCAAACGCGCCGCCAATTCTTGTTGCGCTTTTCCGTCCAACCATTGGTTAAAACCGCGCCCCAGTTCTTTGTCCTCGACAATTTCTTTTAAAGATGGTGGTTTCTTTTCAACCGGCTTCGGAGTGTTTGGTGCATTTTCCGTCATGTTCCAATACTAACACAAACAAATCTCACAATAAACACACACTCTTGTGACTAATTTTTAATCGTACTATTGTTTATGTATTATGAGTGAAACATACAAAGGAGAGGGGTTCATGACCGACTGGACACCCGACACAAGTAACGATGAAAAAGAGATGCCAAACAGTCGCGAGTGGGTAAGAGACTTTTTCGAGAAACATATAAAAGACTTTAGCGATAATCAAGACGGCGCGATATTTCGACAAAACTTGGAGAATTACAACATTAATGAAGCGGAAGTAGTTCCTTTTTTGGAAGCCTACAAACGCGACCCAGCGGAAATAAAGATATTTTTAGACAACCGGCAAACAGCGGCTGGCGCTACTGAAGAACAAAAACCGTCGCAAGAGCCGGAAATTCTGCCATTCAAAAAACCGGACGAAACCGTTCCAGGCCACAAAGAAGACCAAAAAACCGCGGCATAAAAAAACGCCTCTTTCGCAAGAGGCGCACTACTCGTTCGACCGAGCCGATTGACACCGCTACTTCTTTTTCTTCGCGGCTTCTTTTCTTTTCGCCGCGGCGGCCTCCGCGTGAAGTTGCTCGATGGTTACTGTTTCACCGTCGATCGCGGAATACCATGCCGCGATCTTGGAAAGGTCAATCTCGAGTTCACTCTGTGTTTCCAAAACGCGTTTGAAGAAATTACCACGCCACTCGCCCTGCGTCCGCGCCCGCAACGAACCGACCACCCGAAAACGATTCCTGTCCCTAGGGATCCCGAGCTTTCGGGCGATGATTTGGCGTTTCTCATCGTTGAAATCGCCGCCCTGTGCCAGCAATTCCAAAATGTCGAATTGAGCTTCCATCGGCCCATAGTTCGGCTCGGGGGACGGATCAGTGAATTCCGGAACTTCGCGCACTTGGCTTCGGGAAACACGACGCGGAACCGGCGCTTCAGAAGTAACTGGCAAATCTTCGTCGTGCAAAACGCCACCGTTGACCAGTTTCTTCA
>Ga0172379_10007162_pt1 | contig 14611 bp, 14 predicted proteins | sample GrowelOW334metaG_FD_119756 | JGI IMG/M metagenome (GOLD analysis project Ga0172379, IMG submission 119756) | Groundwater microbial communities from an aquifer near a municipal landfill in Southern Ontario, Canada - Groundwater well OW334 metaG | ecosystem: Environmental > Aquatic > Deep...
AAGTGTATTTTGAGGAGGTTTTTAGTTCTTATTTGGTACAATCATACCGCTCAGCTTTGGTGATGCTGTGGACCGTCTTAATTTGCGATTTATGGTTTAAAATTGAAGATTTGAGTGATAGATATGATGATGAGAAGGCAAAGGAATTGCTTGCTGCTGTGAAAAAAATACAGATGACAGAAAAGAAAGACTTAGCAAAGTGGGAGAATTCTTTAGTGGATGGGATTTTCACACGATTAAGTATTATTGACCCATACACAAAACAAGCAATAGACCACTTAAAAGAAGATAGAAATTTATGTGCGCATCCAACACTAACATCGGAATCACTTCTTTTTAGCCCGAGCAAAGAGAAGACGATAGCTCATATTAGAAGTATACTTGAGACTGTATTAACTAAACCACCTTTTCTTGGTAAGGAGATTCTTTCTATAATGCTTAAAGAAATAGCTTTTATTAAAGATTCACTTGCGACAGATGAGCAGTTAGGTAAGTATATATCGGCAAAGTATATGCCGAGATTTCAATCTGGAACACTTGCGGAGATATACAGGGGGTTATGGAAAATGGTTTTCAGATTAGAAGATGTTGATTGTGTTGAAAATAGGAGTATAAATTTTAGGATACTTCAACTTATTTTTAAAAAAGATAAAATTGCGTGTTTGGAACGAATGAAGGCTGATGCTGAGTATTTTAACAGTATTTCCAACAAAGATGAATCTTTACGCTACTTAGTTGACTTTCTAATATCGGATTTTGATATTTGGGATAAGCTGAGCAATGATATTAGAGTGAGCATTGAAGGCTATGTACATAGAGATATAAATTTAACATTGAAATTTTATTCATCTCAAGGAAGTGAACAAGCGTCAATTTTAGGAATAGAGAAAGCTCAAGAAATTACAGCAACATATCAGATAAATTTGAGAGATACTTCTCCAAATACGATTCCTGTTATAAATTGCGTAATTAAGCAAGATACTGTTTCGTATTTATATAGCAAGGATTATAGTAGTGGATTTACTAGAAAATTGAATGAATATTTTATCTCAAAATATAGTGCAACAAGGACATATGCAGATGCTGACATTGTTTTTGGTAGCTATATAAAGCCATTCTTGAAATATTATATAATTGACGATTTTAAGCAATTAGTTGTGGCTATAAATAGCAATGACCAAACTTATTGTAGGTGGGCGGCGGTTAGAGAGCATAGCTTTTTAGTGAATTTTTTGAGAGAGCATTTTCCTATTGAAAACATCAAGTTTATTGAAGACATTCAAAAATATGATGAGTTGGAAGGATATATACAAGAACAAAGTATAGTAACCTTTTAACCTTGACTTTCACTCTACCCAAGCTATCATATCACTGACCTAATCAGTGATATTTTGCTATGACTAAAGAGAAGTTCCTGGCTTTCGAGACCATCCGCCAAAGTGGCGTAACCAATATGTTCGATTTTCTGGTGGTTATCGATGAAGCTTCCAAACTTGGCTTCGAATTCACAAAAGAGGATTTCCTGGATATTCTGCGTAATTACCAAAAATACAAGTGGGAATATATACAGAAACCGCAGATTTGACTTCTTTCCCAGCCGAAGCTAATGTGTCACTGACCTAAGTGGTAACGGATTGCATTATGACCAAAGAGAAGTTTCTAGCCTACAAGGAAGCTAAAGAGGATGGAATGCTAGAAGAGCATATCGAGGCTGTTGTTCAGCATATCTTCCTCCAATCAAGGCAACTGCTCACTCACAAGGACTGTTTCAACATCATCCTTAATTATGACGAATACGACAAGAAATATGGAAGCGAGAAACATTAGTAATCTGGCTGAAGAATATCTGACCTGGCTTCAGGTGGAGCGACGCTTTGCAAAGGGCTCGATTGTCAGCTATCGCTCCAGGCTCAAGTGTTTCGTTCGAGATGTGGGGGATATTAAGCTGGAAGATTTCTCGATGGAACATATCTTCAAGTTGAAACAGATTCTTCACGAGCGCAATAATTCAGAGGTTTTCATAGGAGTATGCCTTGCTTGTCTCAAGGGTCTGCTCAAATACTATCGAGACCAGTATTCCGTATCGCTTCGCATCGACCCTGAAAAAATAACAATGCCCAAACGACCCAGACGAGAGGTTGTTTTTCTTACCTCCGAGGAAATAGCGAGGTTCAGGGATTCCATCAATATCCGACCATTATGCGGATTACGGTTCAGGACGCTTGTGGAGGTCATTTTGGGTACAGGTATGCGTATCAGCGAGGTATTAAGTCTCAATACAACGTCCATAGACTTTATCCAGAAAGAGGCTAGAATCATCGGTAAAGGCAATAAAGAGAGAATTATCTACTTCAATGACGATGCTTTGTTTTGGATACAGAAGTATCTTGAAAAGAGGAAGGATAAAAACGAAGCCATATTTGTGACCACAGGAGAAAAGACTGAAAGAAGGCGATTAAGGAATCAGGATTTGACGAGGTATTTCAAGAGACAAAGAATGCTGGCTGGTATCAACAAGAAAGTCACTCCCCATATTTTGAGACATAGCTTTGCGAGCCACCTTGCCTTCAATAGTTGTCCATTCACGGAGATAAAGTCACTGATGGGTCACGAAAGATTGGACACGACAATACGCTTTTATGTCGGACTAGGTGATTCTCAAAGGGCGAAAGAGGCTCACCATCAGTATTTGAGATATTGAGTTTAAGTGATTCCAGGGAGATTTTGTGGTAGACTTCCAGTATATAATGAAATACGGATGCTATCAGATATTCTCCAGAGGCACTATGAAAGCTTTATAAATGAAAAAGACCAGCAAAGTTATCTTGCTGGGTTGTTTGATTATGTCGAGTTTATTCTAGGAAATAAGGAATGCGGAAAAGTCATTGCTGGCATCCAAGTATCAAAGAAGAAGCTTTTTGATGAAGAATCAAGATTGAAGGGTATTGTTGTAAATGAAGTTGAAGCATCAAAAAAAGAGATGTCTGAATCAAAGGAGTTTTTCAAAGAAGTCGGTATCAAGACATCTGAGAAGGCTTCGGATAATGATTTTGATACGGATAAATTAATCTACTCTGAATCTTACCCAAAACTATCTGAAATAGAAAAAAGAATAAAAAATGAAGAAGTGACATCATCGTGGGGTGCTTGGGATAGAATATATGCAACGTATTTGGAGTATAAAGCTCATCCTCTGAAACAGAATTTAGAGGTATGTGAGCCGTCTCTTGTTACCAGACTTCATAATCAACTGTTAAATAGAATGGGAAACTCAGAACAATCTGATAATCAACCAGTGCAAGAAAGTGAGGAGAATGTAGTTATTTCCGATGATGACAAAACCGCATTCGAAATTACATATAACGAGACCTATCGAAGAGTTTATGTTAATGGTATGGAGATTAAGAAATTTAGCGGTAGTTCTGAAAAATCCAGACCAATCTTTGAGGAAGTGTACAATAACGCGAACCAGGCTATCACTATCAAGCCAGGAGGCAGTCGAGGGTATAATCTTGTAAATAGTTTCGGATTTAAAGGGGAATCTCGTAAGCTCTTTTTCCCCATAGTTACGGAGAGTACAATTATGCTGAAAAATCCTATTAAGGTAGGTGATTTAAAGAAGCTTGGCATAGAGGATATTACACTAGAAGAGTTATTCACCCAAATAAAATGATAGTGCCTGTAGCTATTTGTAGTAAAAGGTAGCTGTTTTAGACAACTTATACGCACTCGTCATAATAGCTCTTAGATAATCCCTAAGAGTTTTTATGTTTAACCTATTCAGAAAAAAAGAATATAAGCTTTCCAAGTGCTATGAACGTTATTTTGACGATGTCGAGGCTAATATGCGATTGGCGAGAAGTTCTATCGCAAAATATAAGGAAGTTGCTCTGAAAGTGATTGCGATTATCGGAGACATTGACGTGAGAGATATTGATGAGAGTAGTATCACAAATCTGAAGAGGGAGATGAATGCGAAAGAGCTCAGTTCTCAGAGAAAGAATCATCTCCTCGTGACTCTGAAAAATGTTCTTGGATACTTAATAAATCAAGAGAAATTGAAAGTCCTTGAGCCGTCAAAAATCACCAAATTCAGAGTATCGCAGAAAGAAGTGGAGTATTTGGCAAAGAAAGAACTTATCCAGCTTGCATCAGCTCCAAATCCGAATACTATCACGGGTTCAAGGAATCAAGCCATTATCGAGGCTTTTATCAGTACAGGATGTAGGGTTGCAGAGTTGACATCTATCAATAGGAATCAGATGAACTTTGAAACGGGGATTATGAGTATTCGCACGAAGGGGGATAAACCGCATCAGATTATCTTTAATAAATCGTCCCTTGATGCCATAAAGCGATATTTAGATAAACGTACGGATGATTGCGAAGCACTTTTCGCAACAACTCACACGGATAGTCCGAAGAGGCTTCAAATAAACGATATCCAGCGAAGCTTGAGGAATCTTGGAAGGAAATTAGGTTTTAGCATCAATGTGACGCCCCACTGCCTAAGACGCTCTAGTGCCACGCTGATGTTTAAAGAAGGAGTGCCACTTGGTGTAATTCAGAAATTTTTAAATCACAGTTCAAGTCAAGTGACGACACGATTCTATCTCGGTAATCTCGACTTCGAGGATTTGAAAAAGAATCACGAGCGTGTAATGAATTTTGATTTTGACAAGAAGGAAGTGAAAGGAGGTGATGACGCGTGATATAGCTTGTGCTAAAGGAAAAACGTGAGAGATAAGTTAAATTAATGTTAATACTATGAAAACTATTACAAGAAAATCGTTACTGTATCAAAGCGGTGTGGATTACGGAAATTATGCCATCAATCATATTCAAGGTTGTTCACACGGATGTCGATATCCCTGTTACGAGGCTCTTAACAAGATACGCCGTAAGGAAATGGCTAGCTTTGAGGAGTGGATGCAACCTAAAATCGTGGAAAATAGTTTGGAGCTATTGGATAAAGAAATACCAAGACTGAAAGATAGAATAAAAACGGTGCACCTATGCTTTGCGACAGACCCATTTATGTATGGTCAACCAGAGGTGGAAGACCTGACGTTAAAAATCATAACCAAGTTAAACGAAGCTTGTATTAAGTGTGTTGTGCTTACAAAAGGTATTCTTCCGAAGGACTTGGCAATAGGAGAATACAGCCTTGAAAATGAATATGGAATTACTCTGGTGTCGCTTGATTCAGAATTTCAAAAAAAGTTTGAACCGGGAGCGGTTTCTCTTGATAGGAGAATTGAATCGCTTAAGTATCTTCACGACCAAGGATTGAGAACGTGGGTGAGCATAGAACCATATCCAACACCAAACATTATCATTCAAGACCTCTCTGAATTACTGGAAGAAATTAAGTTCGTAGATAAAATTGTTTTTGGCGCGTGGAACTATAGTCCATTGGCTTCAGTGTATGAAGGACGACAAGAGTTTTATTTGGACTGTGTAAAAGAGCTTAAGGAATTTTGTGAAAAAAACAAGATAGAGCCTCACGTTAAAATCAAGGGTAAAGAATTCGACGAATTTAGAAACGCAGGGATTTTTCAGTAGAGGGATTGTTTCAAGTAGTCGTGCTTGATGGATAAATCATCTTACTTGACCTTATGGAGATATAGTGAGGAGGGGTAGGGGGGTATAATTCTAATTTTCAATCGGTATGAAAGCTAATCCGAATGTATATAACCAGTATGTAGTGTGTTGTCCTTGTTGCGGAAGTCGTTTTCCTAATATTTCCAATAGAGGTAAGGATGGAATTGATGTTGAACGATTCAGGTCTGGAGAGAAAATACTGGCAGATTCTCGAGAGTGTGAGCGATGTAAAACTCAGTTTGTTGTAAGGATTGAATTTAAGAAGAATATTGAAAGTCGTTCTTACGATACTCCTTTTATTCAGTACGACTTCTCTCCAGGGAAAGGAATGGATGTAATAAGGTATTGTCCTATCTGTACCGATAAACTGGCGGATGCGGTAAGTTTTGAGGCTATAACAACGCAAGGAGTTCTTATGGTGGAATGCATACAATGTACGACCCATATCTATTGTAAGAAAGCCTCAAGTTTACCTATTCAGAAAGGATATAGTCACGAATGGGAAGCTATTCCAATGACTGGAGATACATACACTACTCACGCTTCAGGACATCAGCTTTTCTCTGGACGAAATATTGAAACTGGAGGATATCAACAAAAAGATTATGTGTACAGAAAACTTCAACCGATAAATGTTCGATACCCTGAGTCTTTGAAACACATTCCAACACAATCAGACGAGTCGTTGGATATAAAAAGGTTAGGGTAAAAGAAAAAATAGTTTTTTCAGAATGACCCCCTACCCCTGCTCACTATATATTTCTGAAAAGAGAAACGAAGTCGATTGACAATTTATAGAGTGGGGCGTATACTGAAAGTAATAGAATATTTTAGTGGTTGCGAGGCATTAAGAACTCCGACTGTTGAAAGGCATTATTGCTTTTTTCCAGTCGGAGTTTTTTTGTTGTCAGAAAGTTAAGAGCGGTTAAGTTTAATAAATATAAGTAACCTTACTTTCATTGATGGCTCTGGGCGAAGGATGAATCACCTCCCAGGGTCATCAATGAAAGAGGTGATTCAAGTATGAAAAAGTCAGAAGTATCGATTCGCGAGTATCTTAATGGTAAGAATATTCCATTCAGAGAAGCAGATGGAGAGTTGGTCGTATCGTGTCTATTTAGTGGATGTGATGAGGATAGTAGGGAAAATGAAGACCACTTGTATTTCAATACAGAGACAGGTCAGTACAAGTGTCACAAATGCCAGGCTGATGGCAATCTCGTCACTTTAAAGAAGCATTTTGGTGATTTGTCAGTTGCTACATTAAAAAAGCCTCGAGCAGATGCTGTGATGACAAAGATGGAAAAGTATCATTGTAACTTACCACCTCAAATACAAGAGTATTTCAAAAATGAACGTGGTATTTCCGATGAGATTATTGATAGTCAGAAGTTAGGCTATGGGGAATTTCAAGGAAAAAAATGGATTGTTATACCTGTTTTCGATGTGAATAGAGATGTTACAGCAATAAGGCTTCGCCGTGACCCTTTGGATGATAGCGAGCCAAAGTATAGATTTTCCACAAAGGGCAGTAAAACCAGTTTGTATGGCGTTGAACAATTGGCTGATTGTAAAGATGCTGTTGTTATTTGCGAATCAGAACTTGATAGCTTGACGCTTCGTACGAATGGATTCACTGCAGTGTCTTCAACTGGCGGAGCTGGAACTTTTAAGCCAGAATGGTTGGAAGATTTCGAACATATTCCAGATGTAGCATTGGCATTTGATTGCGACAAGGCTGGCGAATCTGGATATGAAAAGGCATTCAAACTGTTCCAAGAACGATTTCCTGAGAAGCGTCTGTATAAAATTACTTTTCCAGAAAGAATGCTCACGGCTATAGATAAGAAAGCCAATAAGGATGTGACAGACTATTTTGTAAAGCATAACGGCACAAAGAATGAGTTTTTAGGCTCAATGTGTCAGCAAGTAGCTGGTCGTAAGAAAATTGATGTATCTCAATTTAAACCTATGTTGGTGAGTGATATCTCTCAAGCCCTCGAGCAGACTATTGCAATGGATAATGCAAATACCCAGATAACATTTCTCAGTATGCTTTCCGCTTCCACTGACGAAGCATCTTTCAATGTTAGTTTTAACGGACCTTCGTCAAATGGTAAAACCCATATCGTTAATGAGGTGGCTAAGTTGTTTTCTCGTGAGAGTATTATCAGAATTGACCATTCTTCCCCTAAGGCATTTTTTCATCAGCAAGGTAAGTATAATAAAGAGAATAATACCCATACGGTTGATTTATCTCGTAAAATTATTATTTTTTCAGACCAATCCAATACAACAGTCATTGAAAATCTTCGCCCTGTCCTGTCTCACGATAATAAACAAATGAGGATTACGATTACCGACAAAACATCTGGTGGGATGAAAGTAAAAACAGTGCTCTTGGCAGGATTGCCTTCATTTATATTTTGCAGTGCGAGTTTGAAGATGGACGAACAAGAGGCGACACGATTTTTTCTTCTTTCACCGGAATCCAGTCAGGAAAAGTTAAGGCAAAGTATTGCGATGAGAATTCAAAAAGAGACTGATTCTGAAAACTTCCTTCAAGGAGTAGAGGCTAATTGTGAGCGAAAGTCACTCAAAGAGCGTGTCGAAGCAATATGGGATGAAGACATTCGCGATGTTTTGATACCTAATCGAAAGCTTATCGAAGCATCTTTTTTAGGTAAGGCACAGATTCTTCAATCTAGACATTCTCGAGATGTTGGGCGATTCATTTCAATCATTAAGTCTGTCGCATTGCTCAATTGTTGGTTTCGGGAACGACAAGGGGATTATATCGTAGCATCTGACAAGGATATCGAAGAGGCAAAAAATCTTTGGGAACAAATATCTGAAAACCAAGACTATGGTTTACCTCCGTATGTTTATAAGATTTACAAGGACATTATTCTTCCTGCTTGGATGGAGAAGGAAAGTGCTGGAGCGATAGCGGAACTTACGATGCAGGAAATATCTCAGAAATATTATGCAGTGTATCAACAACCTATTTCTATGTATAAGATTCGGCAAGATATTCTTCCAATGCTCGAAGATGCATCTCTGATATATCGTAAGAAAGACGCTCAAGATAAGCGAAAGATTCTCATAATACGTCCAATAGAGAAAAAGGATGAATCAGAAAAATAATTGTTAATGTCAGGTTGAGCGCATAGTACCCGCTTGCTAGACGCAATGTACTTAACTTGTAATGTAGTATGAAATACGTAAAAACGTCGAAGGGGGTTATTGGTAGGGCTTACAACGAAATACGAAGAATTGTTAAAAAGGAAGGCTCTTTCGCTTTAAGTAAGCTTGAGTTCGTGGATATTATTTGGAAAGACGAAGCATTCTTAGATTTGTACAATGAATACAGGGATGCGAAGTGCGACCAGCGATTATTGCCGGTGATTGAGAAAGCGGATATTGAAAAGTCTTTCTCTTTGGATAATATTCGCTGGGTTACACAACAAGACGCTCGCATTCGCAGTAGACCAAAGGTTTTGGTTACTGATAAAGATGGCAATGTTTCATCATTCAGTTCAGCTTTTGAGGCAGAGAAAAAACTCAAGCTTCCGCAGGGAGTACTATCGAGAGTGATACGAACGAAGAAAGGGAAATACAAGCAGTGGCATATATCAACGAGTCAGGAGTGATAATAAGTTTAAGAGTAAAATTATGGTAAAGAAAACAGTCAGTATAAATAGTCGTGTTGAGGAATTGGTACAAAGCGTGACAGACGCATCCGACCACCGCAGAGAACAGGATTGGGTCGTACTCAGTCCGCTTCAAAAAAGTCTTTTGAATGCTCTGGAGAGGAAACTCGGCAACGAGTATAACGTGTACGGAAAGACTCTCACGGTTTCCATCGCGGTTAAGTTTCTGTTGGATGCGTTGACGGAGAGTGATGATAAAGAAACGGTATGAGTAATCTCAAACTGTTTAACGGACTGGCAAGTTACATAGGCGGAAAACGGTTGCTAGCTCAGAAGATATTGGATTACGCGGAAGGAGATGTGCTCATAGACGCTTTTGCTGGAGCCTGCTCAGTAAGTCTTCTCGCGAAGCACAGAGGGTTTGAAGTTATCAGCAACGATATATCTCAGAGAAGTTATGTATCGCAATTGGCTCTTATTGAAAACTCAACCGAGAAAATATCGGAGGATGACATTGCAAGGTTATTCATTCCAATGCAAAATGACGGCTTTATCGAAAAGACATATTGTCCGAAGTTTTTTACTAGGGAGGGAGCGAAGTTTTTGGATAATGCGTTTGCTGTGATTCAAACGATAGAGAATGTATATAAAAAAGCGTTGCTTCAGCATTTGCTCAGCGTATATATCTTGCATATCAGAAGCTTCTCAAGATTCGGCTTGGTCAAGGATACACAGTCTATCGAGAATGGAACTTCAGGAGAAATTCTTGAAATAGCAACGAGGAGCAGGGTGAATAAAATGCTTCAGACGATGGCTCATCCATTCGTTATCCTTCAGGAAATTGCAAAAGACATCAATCGAGCGATTGTGAATACAGGGAAGAAATGTAAGGCAAATAATCTGGATGTATTCGAGTTTTTAAAGCAAGTGCAGGGGAGCACCTTATATAGTGACCCACCATATTCTTCGTCCGCATCATATGAGTCCACATATGAAATTTGGGATTCTGTCTTAGCAGGCAAAGAGATAAAGCTTCCCATATCCGCCTTCAATCGCAAAGATGTAGAGCAGTCTTTTCACCAAATGTTCGAGTCCGCTCAACATATTCCTCTTTGGTTAACCTCAATGGGAAAAAATCCAGATGGGAAGGGAATTAGTTTTGACGGGGAAGAATTGTTAACTCTTGTAAAGGAACATCGACCTAACTCTACCTTGGTGAAATTCAATCACCGATGGTCGATAAACACGATGGCTGGGAAAGACCAGAAAGAAAACATTGAATACCTCCTTATCAGTAAGAAATAAACGTATGACAGCAATATATCCGCAGTATATTGGAGAATATCCAATTGCCAATCTCAAGTTGAATTTTTGGAATCCAAATCATATGGATGAAGTGAAATTCAAGAGTCTCGTGAAGAGTATCAAAGAGCGTAAATTTATCGTGCCCATTGTTGCCAATACGGAAGGATTGATTGTCGATGGTCAACACAGATATCTTGCCAGTAAAGAATGCGGGCTGGAGAAAGTCCCTGTTGTTATGGTCGATATGACCGAGGATGAGATGAAGCTCAGCACATTGGGACTCAATGGCATCAAAGGTGAAAATATTCCGTTGAAACTCGCTCAACTATTGCAGGACTTGAATCAAAGACACTCTCTTGAAGAAATTGCGGAGAGTATAGGATTTGACGCAGAGGCTCTCAAAGATAAATTGGAACTGCTCAAAATCCCAGATGGATTAGTAGAACAACTCAAAGAAGATGCAAGGAATCAAGAGCAATCTTTGCCTGTTGTTTTAAACTTTGTCTTAACTAAAGAGCAAGAAACGATGATACTGGAAACACTCGAAGTGTGCGAGGGAAAGAGTCGAGGAGAGAAGCTTATGAATCTTTGCACGGCATATATGAAGCCAAAGATGGAAACGGAAGCGATATGTCAATAAGTAAGCAAAAACCAGATGATGTCTCCTGAAGGAAAAGCAACAGTAACCAAGAATCTCAAACAAGAGTCCGTCCTCAAGAGCGGAGGTTACTCTTTCCTTATGTCTGGAATGGCACCTTCGTGTCATCGTTGCATTACGGGAGACCGTTGCGAACATTATGACGGAGAAACAAAGAAATGCTTGGCGGTAAAACATTTTCAAGAAGGAATGGAACAAGATATTATGTCTCTTCCGCATATTCAGGAGACTGACCGATTTTTGGTAAAACGACTTGCAAAGTATTCTGCCTTTCTTTTTATTACCGATGAATGGTTGGAGAATACATCCGCCTTTGTCATCGAGGGGAACACGTTGGATTTTCAACCCATTATCAATAATCGCATCAAACAAGAAGTATTAGTCATTCGCTTATGCAGTCAGTTAGGATTAACGCCGGATGCGAGGGCGAGAATAGGGCTCAATGTCGCTCAAACGTACTCGTTGGCTCAGGCATTCAATGATGTGAACCGATATGAAGATTAACCCCATCACCAGAGAAAAGATACTGGAGTATAAAAACGATATCTGCGTCTTTCTCGAGGAGCAGTACATACTTGAAAACGGCAAGCCAATCAAGCTTGAGCCTTTTCAAAAGACTATTCTGAGAGCTATCTTTCAAACCAAGGATGGAAACGAATACAGGAAATACAATCTGGGACTCTTGGGCATCCCCAAGAAGAATGGGAAATCGACCATTGCTTCAGGAGTTGCTCTCTATATGTTATTTGCTGATGTTTCCAATGCGGAAGTATACTCAGTGGCTGGAGATAAAGACCAAGCGAAAATCATTTTCCAGATGACCAAGCGAGCCATAGAACGAAATCATATGCTTTTGAGTTCTGTGAAGATATACAAAGACGAGATTGTTATTGCCAGCACGAATTCAATCTACAAAGTTCTTTCGGCGGATGCTCCGACAGCTCACGGTTTGAACCCAAGTTGTGTTATCTTTGATGAATTATGGAATCAGCCCAATAGAGACCTCTATGACGCTCTTACGCAGAGTCCTGTGAGGAAAGAACCACTTACGTTTATTGTGACGTATGCAGGTACCGACCAGACCAGTCTTTTATATGACCTGTATCGGACAGGCGTGCAAAAGAAAGACTCTAAGATGTATTTTTTCTGGAGCGAGAAAAATCTTTCCAGTTGGATAAGTCAAGACTATCTTGAGCAACAACGGATGCGACTGCCTCCGGGCGTCTATCAGCGATTGCACGAAAACAAATGGGTGCACGGCGAGAATGCGTTCATCACGAAAGAAGAATTGGACGTCTGTACCGACCCTGTACTGAAGCCTCAGCTCAATGGGAGGGAAAGTATCAAATACTACCTTGCAGTCGACCTCGGGCTGACACGAGACCGCACGGTGCTTACGGTATGTCACAAAGACAGTGAAAGCAATCTCATCGTCTTGGACTATATTCAGACCTTTCAGGGTACCAAGAAAAACCCTGTATTGATAGGCAATGTGGAGGAGGCTATCCTACTATGTAACAGGAACTTCAATATCGCGAAGAATGTATTCGACCCTTGGCAGATGAAGTCAACAGCACAACGGCTGAAACGACTGATACGCATAGAAGAGTTTACCTTTACGTCAACATTCATTCAGAAACTCTCCCAAAACCTTTACTATTTGTTCCACAACGGACTCATCAGGATATTTCCGCATAAGCTCTTGGAAGAGGAACTATTGAGTCTGAACGCCGAGGAGAAAAGCTATGGATGGCGAATAGACCACAAGTCGGGAGGCTTTTCAGACCACGTAGTAAGTCTGGGGATGTCATCAATGTATGCGGTTCAAGAGGATAGGCGAGAGTGCGGATTTGCCATTATAGACGCACCGACCATTACCGCCTTTCTGGAGACACAGAGACAGGCTGTAATAGTACAACAAGCAAAGAGCACAGAGATAAGAGCGGAGAAGCCGGTAATTATTCAACAAGCTCCCCTCACGCTTCAAGAGTTGGAGAGTTGGAGGAGAGCAAGACGACTATGACTAAGGTATGTTTAGATATTGTGTATTGGACGGCGAATGGAGTATTACTTGGGAGTATCGCTCACTTCATTTATCAAATGGTCGCATAATGTGTGTTATGTATCCATTATATTTATTAACTATTTTTTTATGACAGCAAAATTCAAGTTTTATCGCTCGATGAGCCAAGGAAGGTTTTTGCATAACCTCAAGCTTGCCAAAAAGACGCATCAGTATTTCAGGCAGTTTTTGCATACCATTGAAGTTTGCGAGGATGGTTCGCAATTGTTTATGTTGCAGGATAGTGAGGGGAGTAGCGTGCTTAATCTTCATCTCGACTTTCCTTCCGAGGATAGAGTTATTGCGGAGTGTGAAGAGACGAATTTTGAAGCATTGGAAACGTTGCTCGTGTTTGATTTATTGGAGTCTCTGGATGAAAAAGCTCTCGTGAGATTCATCGATACCAAGTTCTTTTACAGTGATGGCGAGTTCTTTGTGGTACAGGACGGACCCAATCCGAAAACGTATAAGCTCTCATCGGACAGGGAAACCTTGCTCGAAGTGGAACGGTACCATATTCCTCTCGAGATTAGGGCTGAAAATAGCCCATTTGACTTTATATAGCACCGAAGCTACTGTGTACTCAGTAAAGAGCGTACACTATGAAAACAAAGCATATACAGGCATATATATCGTATCTTCGTATCGAGAAGGGACTTTGCGAGCATACGGTTACCATCTACCATAGAGACATCCTTGAATTCGGGGAATATATTAAACCGCTCTCCATTCGGAAGGTTACAAGAAGTCATATCCGCGACTACTTGTTTTTTTTGACAGAGAAGGAAAATAAGGCAATCACGCGAAGACGAAAATTGACCGCTCTTCGAAACTTCTTCCTCTTTTTGAAAAATGAAAGCCTCATACCTTCAAACCCCGCGGAAAGTATCCTTATGCCGAAAGTACACTCAAAAGAGCCGACCTGCTTGAGCGAGAAAGAGCTGAGGCTATTCCTGAAGAGCATTACGGATGATATCTCAAGATTCCATACGAGGAATGAGCTTATGGCACGGATGTTTATCGAGACGGGCATTAGGCTTTCGGAATTGGTTCATCTGAGTGTTGGCGATATCGATACGGACAAGCTGAATATGCGAGTGAATCGAAAAGGCGGACGGGAGCAATCCATCCCACTCAACAAAAGTCTGGCACAGCGTATTAAGACATTCGTTTTCAAAAAGGCTCGGGATGCACCGCTCTTTACGAGCAGTTACGGAAGACGTATCACCCAGAGGCGAGTCGGTATACTGATGAAGATATACTTTCAAAAGGCAGGCTTAGAGAAAGATAATCTTTCGTGTCATAACCTCCGACATAGCTACTGTTCAA
>Ga0172379_10007163_pt1 | contig 14608 bp, 11 predicted proteins | sample GrowelOW334metaG_FD_119756 | JGI IMG/M metagenome (GOLD analysis project Ga0172379, IMG submission 119756) | Groundwater microbial communities from an aquifer near a municipal landfill in Southern Ontario, Canada - Groundwater well OW334 metaG | ecosystem: Environmental > Aquatic > Deep...
CCGATCAGGCATTCTTTTACTTTATCCATCTCTTCTCTAGTTATTTTCCGATGCATCAATTTTCTGCACTCTTCTAGTACTGCCTGAATAACTTCTATAATTCTTTTATTATCCACTCCGGCAGAAATTTGAAAAAATCCGTGATCGGTATAAGCATCATTATATGCCCGCACATAATAACCAACACCCATTTCTTCACGCAAACGCTGGAAAAGTCTGGAACTCATCCCTCCACCCAAGATTCCACCAAGCACTGAGAGTACAGCACTTTTTTTATTAAAAAAATCATAACTGCGCACACCTAATACAAAATGAGTCTGATCGGTATCTTTAAATTTAATCAAGACTGCTGGTTTCTTTTGTTTTTCTTTAACCTTTAATTTACCTTGTTTCTCGCCCCGTTTACTGTCGCCAAAAATTTTATTTACCTCCTTCATTACTTCTCCCTCGGTCACTGCTCCAGCCACAACAAGTACAGTGGCCTCCGGTAAATAATGTTGTTTTTTATAATTTATAAAATCATCACGCTTCATAGCTAAAATATTTTTTTTCTCTCCGGCCACATTCCAACCAGCCGGCTGATCTCCATACAAAAGAGTCATCATCAAATCCTGCACATGTCTATTCGGCATATCTTCGTACATATTTATTTCTTCAATGATCACTCCTTTTTCTTTTTGCATTTCGGTATCCGGAAAAGTCGAATTCAAATAAATATCCGAAACCACATCGAAAATTTTACCAAAATGCCTAGCTTCCGCTTTAGCATAGTATCCCGTATATTCTTGAGCTGTAAAAGCATTATATTGACTACCGAGCATATCCAATTCTTTTGAAATATCGATGGCTTTTGGTCTTTTAATTGTCCCCTTGAAACACATATGTTCCAAAAAATGTGAAATGCCGTTCACTTTCTTATCTTCATATTTGGATCCAGCCTCGACCAAAACCAACACCGTAACAGTAGGATTATCTTTCATGGAAACGGTCACTACTCGTAACCCATTTTTTAAAACTTTTTTAGAAAACTTCATTCTTAATTTATTTTTTCTTTAATGTATTTTTGCAAATCAGACACCTTCACTCTTTCTTGATCTCCGGTATCTCTGTCTCGTATAGTCACTGTATTATCCGTCAAAGTATCAAAATCTACAACGATGCAAAATGGAGTCCCTATTTCATCTTGCCTTCTGTATCTTTTACCTATATTCCCATTGTCGTCCCAAGCTACTCGGCCGAATTCTGCTTTGAGTGGAGCATAAACCTTCGTATTGGCATATTCCACTAATTCTGCCTTATTTTTTAGAAGCGGAGACACAGCACAGATAACCGGCGCCATAGATGGTTTAAATTTCAGATATGAACGAACTTCCCCATCTTTTTCATCTTCAGCATACACGGAAACCAGTAGAGCCAAAAAGGCTCGATCGACACCCATCGAAGGTTCGATTACATGTGGTATCATCTTTTCCGTATTTTCTTCGTCTATATATTCGAGTTTATGATTTTTAAGATCAAAATCGGTACGATAAGCCAAACCAAAAAGCTCTTTCCTACCGAAAGGAAAATCAAACTCAAAATCAATGGTGCGTTTGGAATAATGCGCACGATCGGCCTCTGGCACTTCGAGTTCATGCACTTTGTTCATATCAAGTCCGATTTCTTCCATCCATTCTAACATCTCACTCCTCCAATATTCAAAATATTTTTCCCAGTCGTCTGGACGAATAAAATATTCGATTTCCATCTGTTCAAATTCACGTTGACGGAAAATAAAATCCCGAGGTGCTATTTCATTTCGAAAGGCTTTACCGATCTGTGCCATACCGAAAGGAAGTTTTGGGTGAAAAGCATCTACCGTATTCTTAAAATTTATAAACATTCCCTGTGCTGTTTCCGGTCGTAAATAAGAAAGAGTCGCTTCCTCTCCGGCTCCGACTTGAGTTTTAAACATAACATTGAACTGTTTGCCATCTTCGGTAGGATCCGAAAAACCAGCCACATGTCCGGAAGCCTCCCAAACTTTCGGATTAAAAATAATAGAAGAATTTAAACCATACATATCTCTTCTGGAATCCACAAATTTTTTCCACCAAACATTTTTTATATTGTTCTGTAACGCCAAACCAAAATGTCCATAATCGTAAAAACCGGAAAATCCACCATATATTTCTGAATCCGCAAAGACAAAACCTCGCCTTTTACAAAGTGAAACTATTTTTTCCATTAAATCATTTCCTTGGTTTTCAGTTTTATTTTTTTCAACCATTTTTTTAATTAGTTACTGTTCCTCCATTATTTGGAAAGGAAACATCGTTATCCAGTCTCGAATTTAAACTAGCTTTATTGACCTTTATGTCTACATTAGCAAAATCATCATGCCCAGTCAAAATCGCATCGTTGATAATGACGGGATTCGTACCCACTTGAGACAAGGAAGGACTTAATGCAATTTGAAAAGCTACCGAGCGTGTCGCTCCGGTAATACCCGAACCTTTTTCTATGCGATCAACATTCCAAATTATTTTCCTAGACGCAGAATCGTAACTTAAGTTTTCATCAGCCGGAGAGATGAGGCCAGAGAAATTTACCCAAGATGGTAGAGAAGAAGTTACTTGTGTTCTCGAAATACCGTTCGCGGTATTAGAAAGAGTCCAAACAACAGCATAAGTGGTTCGCTGTTCGACTTTTGGTGGAATCGGACCAGTATTAGCGAAAGGTCCAGAATAATATAAAGCCTTGGTAGAAAAACCAACATCGGAAATAATTTTTATGATGGAAGAAGTGGAATTATTTAAAGTATTAATAGCGAAACCCTGTTGAGCTTGCGAACCGGAAATATTTACCTCTATGTTGATAGATGGTTCGGTTAATATTCCTTCATTCGCCGAAAACAAAGAAAGTGGAGAAAGAGAGAAAGTCACTGATCCAGTATCTCCCGGATTCACTTCTTTTAATTTATTTTGATAAGTTTTATTCCAAATAATCGCATTTTGTGATGAATCATAAAAACCTTGATGAGTGGTGACTTTCCTACGATCGAATGCTTTACCGGAAATTTTCGCCTGAATTTCAAGATCGTTCACCGTAGTATCTAGATTGTTAGCATAACGAATTTCAACATTTATCGATGATTTAGAATCCGAAGAATATTCTCTTTGAGAAACACCGTTAATAAAAATATTTGCCTCGATAAAAGGCCTCTTGATGGAGATAGTATGCTCGGTAGAATTAAAAACCACACCAATTGCAGATTTGTCGCTATCGGATTGAGAACCACTTGAAATGTTGAAAGTCTTGTCTTCTCCGTCAAAAACATCGATCATCTTACCGGAGATGGAAATACTGTGTTCAGCTCCGGGGGCCAAATCTCCAAGATTCCATACATTATTTCCAAATGAAGGAGCAGGCACAGAGGATGTAAATTGAAAACCTACCGGATATTCCAATCTTACCAATATTTTAGGTGCCGGCTTGGTAGCATTTAACGTCTCTTTAATATTTAAATTTATATTCTGATTGGGACTAATAGTCGTAGGACCATCCACCGATAAATTAATTGGCGTAGAACTAATATTAACATCAAAAATTTTATCTTTCACAAAAATAGCATTCGAACCAGCTACACGATATTCGAGAGAAATCCTGATGGGACGAATACTCCCTTGTTGTCCAAAAAGCACAACTTTTATGTTTTCATTACGCACTGCACCGGCTGGGATTGTACCCAATGATTCCCTAAAACGTTCCGCATTGGAAGATAAATCGTTTTGGGAACCCTTAGGATATTCAACCACCAAATCCACTAAATCGAGCGGAGAGTTATTCTTATTGGTAATTCCAACAATTAACGGTAATTCTTCTCCACCGGCACTAAAATTATTACCCAAGATAGAAATATCTATATTGTTATTGGAAACAGAATTACCTCCGATAAAAAATACATAAGATGCATATAAAATAGTCAAAACAAAAAATCCTAATGAAAAAATAAAGAATTTTTTGAATTTAGAAGTTTTCATAAAAAATTTTTCCAAAAAACCAGGTTCCGGCTTTTCCTTTATTTTCCAAGAATCCATAACCTCCACTCTTTGTAGGTGAGAAAAATCATCTCTGTGTTCTATCTTGGTTTCGTAATTTTTACTGAAGAGTTTACTTTTAAGCTCTTCCAATCTGTTAAGTTTGTTGCGTTCCTCTGGGGGCATATATAGAATTGTAACATATTTTACAGCTGCGTCTCTTTCAAAGCCTTGTTAATTTGATGTAATACTTGAGTTCTGGCTTTTTGAACTTCAAAAATTAAATTCTCTTCAAAGGGAGATCGGACAAGATTTTGTAATACTTCGTTGCCGCCTATGTATCCTAAATTATGCAAAATACGTAAAACAATAATAGCTTCAAAATTCCGCAAGTCATGACTCTCACTTTTTTCTAAGACGTGTAGACCTTTAATCAAATCAGTAAATAAAACTTCATTTTGTTCTACTCCGGCCAGTAATCTTTTTAATAACTTCGCAATATTGGAAACAACCTTCAAAACTTCCGGATTTTTAACCAGATCATCCAATTGATTAGTTTTTGAAGCACTAGTCACTCGCCAAAAATCTTTCCCCTGAACTAAATCGATCTTTATATAAGCAAAATCCTGTAAAATAAAACGTAATTTGGAAGACATTTTACGTACACCTTGCGCTGAAGCATAAAGCATGCCGAGATCACGGGTAAAAATATAATAACACTTCCCGGCTTCACCATAATTTTTACTACCCAATATTATTCCTTCAGTATGATAAATATGATGCATGAATATATATTTTATCATAAAAAGAAACGAAAAAGCCCGTTAGAAATACACGATGTTTTGTGTATTTCTAACGGGCCAATGCCAGGGTTAACCTTGGGCTTCAATAAAACACTAATGCTGTCGTTTTCGCACTACGTTGGAGAAGAACTTGCTACCGAAACGAAAGATGCGTTCTCGCGCCTTCGGTGGCTTGGGGGGTGGTGGTAAATGCGAAGCAATCCTTTGAACGAGTTTTTCTGCCTCCTCGTAACATTGCTCAATATCATCGTGGCCACAGGTCATTTTCACGTGTGTACACCTCCGTGCCGCATATCATCACACAGTTTCGAAATAAAAGCAATACCCCGTATTGATTAAACTCAACTAAGGAATTATCTTCTATTTTCAATCTTAACTCTAAAAGAAAATCCTTCAATTTTTATTTCCTCTCCTTCATTCTTATTAAATTCCAAACTGGAAATAAGCACAGTTTTCTTAAGATCACTTTCAAATTTTTGAATTAATTTCTTGCCGTTCTCGTCGGTATCAAAAACAACAGACACTATATCACTAGGCGTAAGTCCTATTTTCTTACGCATGTCTTGTAGAACCCGCACAAGTTCACGATAGTCCCCTTCCATTTTCAGTTCATCGTCGATTACTACATCGAGAAATACTTCTTCATCCAGATTTTTATTTTCCAAAATTTCTTTAACATTAATTTCTTCTTTGATAAGCTCGACGTACTCCATTTCCAAAGTAAAATTTCTAACTTCCAGTCTAGCGAGTGGCTGACGCACCTTAATACCTGCTTTTTGACGAGCTTCCAAACCAAGAGTCACGATTTTCCTCACCAATTCCATCTTTTCTAAAACTTTTGATTGATTACCAAAAGAAAAAAATCTAAACGATTTAGTGGGCCAATTTTCGAGATGTACACTTTCGTTGTCTTTATCATTTTTTAATTTGCTCCAAATATCTTCAGCAGCAAGAGGCGCAAAGGGAGCTAAAAGTTTAGCCAAGGTTTTTAAAACAAAATATAAAGTTTGTTTTGCTTCTTTATTTCCATCTTTGATTCTGTCTCTGGAGCGACGTAAATACCAAGTCGAAAAATCTCCGATAAAATCTCGAATCCCTCTCACCGGTTCCAGTAGTTTATAATTATCAAGATTTTTGGTAGATAAATCCACCAAAACATCGAGTTTACCCAAAATCCATTGATCTAAAATATTTTCCGACTTTGGTCGATTATTATTTTCCAAGTTTTTGTCACGATACAATTCGTAAAAGGCTAAAATATTATAAAATAATCCAAAAACCTGTTGCGACAATAGCGCGACTGTTTTTTCGTCAAAATTTTTAGATTCTCCTGGTTGATTTACGGAATACATCCAAAGTCGCAAAGTATCTACGCCATATTTTTCAATCATTTCCCATGGATCGACGATATTACCTAAAGATTTGGACATTTTTTTACCTTTAGCATCGAGCAAATGACCGAGACAAATTACATTTTTATAAGCTTTCCCTCGTCCCATTAATATCCCCACAGCATGCAGAGTATAAAACCAACCACGAGTTTGATCTATCGCCTCGCAAATATAATCCGCTGGATAGCCTGATCCATCGATCCATTTTTTATTTTCAAAAGGATAATGATCTTGCGCAAAAGGCATACACCCAGAATCAAACCAAACATCCATCACCTCTTTAGTGCGAGTAAGTTTACCACCACAAGAACAAACTAGGTTTACTTCATCAATATAAGGTTTGTGCAAATCCAATTCGTAATCTTCATTATGCGGAATGGGTGTAAATTGGTATTCTTTAATTTCTGCATTTTGTAATCGGGTAAGAGGATTAGGTGAGCTAGATAAAGTATCAAAAGATAATCCCTTCAATACGAAATCCAAAGCTTCCATGATTGTGGCATGACTGAATATTAAAATGTTTTTATTAACATACTTATTTTCTATATCATAAATAAAATCTCCTATTCTTTTGATTGCCTCGGCAAAATTTTCTCCATCAGAAAAAATTCGTTTCGGATCATCTACATAATCCTTGTCATAATAATTCTGCAAAACAGACCAGTCTTTGCCTTCAAAAAACGAACTCGGTCTCCATTCTCCAACTCTTTCGTCATAAATTATCTTATCTAAGGGAAAATTAATCTGCCCACATGCTATTTCTGAAGTTTGTTTTGATCTAGAAAATGGTGAACAAATGACAACATCTACTTTCTCTTTAAAATTCTTTGAACTTTCTAAAACTTGTTTCTTTCCTTCTTCAGTAAGCTTAGCATTGGGACCAGTTTTAGCACTTTCATATATAGCATGTTTAAGATTGTTCTCTGCTTGACCATGTCGCATTATGAAATATCTATTGCCGGACTTTTTCGTTTTTGTTTTTATCTCTTCAACACTACCTAAAACATCGACTTTTTTACAAGTCTCACAAATCCAAACCGGCAAAGGTGTCCCCCAATATCGTTCACGAGAGATTGCCCAATCTTTTATTTCCCTCAACCATTCACCAAATCGCCCATCTTTTATATGGTTCGGCTCCCAGGCAATAGTCTGATTTTGAGTAATCATCTCTGTCTTTATTTTCGGATCAGACATGCGAATGTACCAGGAATCACGAGCATAATATATGAGCGGAGTTTTACAACGCCAACAATGCGGATAGGAATGTTCGTATTTCTCCTTTCTGTAAAGCAATCCTCTGTGTGCCAAATCTTTAATGATATCAACAGCCACTTCTTCATCTTTAACAAAACGACCCGCAAAAATATCTGTACCCGCGAGAAATTTCCCATCGAGACCTACGAGATGATGTTTCGGCAAACCAATTTTTGTCCCAAGCTCAAAATCATCCTGCCCATACATTACTGCTGTGTGTACTACGCCTGTACCGTCTTCCGTCGTCACAAAATTCGCGACGTGTACCCTGAAAGCTTTCGCCAATTTTGGTTTTTCATTCCCAGAAACAAGATTTTGTAAATACGGATAAAGTGGTTCGTATTCTAAGCCAATTAAATTTACCCCTTTCATTTCTTCTATCACTTCATAAGGTTCGGCAATAATAGAAAGTCGTGCCTTCGCTAAAATATAAATCTCGGTACCAACTTTTATTTTTACGTAATCAATATTCTCTCCCACGGCAAGAGCCACATTCCCCGGTAATGTCCATGGTGTCGTCGTCCACGCAAGAATATATTGCGGAATCGATGAATTTTTTATCTTAAATTTTACGTATACTGATAAATCTTTTACGTCTTCATATCCTTGTGCCAATTCATGACTAGATAGTGCTGTCCCACAACGCGGGCACCAGGGCACAACTTTATAATCTTTATAAAGTAAATTTTGTCCATTTATTTTCTGAACGATCTGCCACACCGATTCAATATAATCATTGTGATAAGTGACATATGGATTTTCCTGATCTACCCAATATCCGATACGTTTGGTAAATTTATTCCAAATATCCAAATACTCCCAGACACTTTCTTTGCATTCTTGATTAAATTTAGAAATCCCATATTCTTCAATAGCCTTTTTTGAATTAAGACCGAGTTTTTTCTCAACTTGTAACTCCACTGGCAAGCCATGCGTATCCCAACCTCCTTTTCGACGCACATGATATCCTCGCATCGTTTTATAGCGAGGAATAGCATCTTTAAAAGCTCGAGCCTCGAGGTGGTGAATGCCGGGTTTACCGTTAGCGGTCGGAGGACCTTCGTAAAAAATAAACTCCTTTTTACCTTCGGTATTTTTTAAAGTTTTTTCAAAAGTTCTATTTTCACGCCAAAATTTCAAAATTTTCTCTTCTCGAAGAGCAGCCTCACTTTTTTTACCATTACTGTTTTCGCCCACCATCTATAAAACATAGCATAAATTTGTAAGAAAAAAAATGCAGGCGTTTTGATTACGCCTGCAAATTGGATCTCTAATTCTTACTGGATTTATGGGCCACATCGTCTTCTCTTTCTATCTTTAGTTCCGCCTCGTGAACACACAAGGCTTCATTTTCTTCCCGTACCTCCGGATGATCGCGATGAGAGTAGAAAATGATGGGATCTTCCCACAGATGAATTTCGTTTTTGCAGAAATGACACATCATATGCCCTCCTTGCTCTTGCTTCAAAGATCGTTTGGAGCAAACGCATCTTTTCAGTGCATCTCTCACAATAACTCGGCTGATTCTTGCACTCATTACAGTTCATATCTCCTCCTAATGAGACAAACGTCTCAGCATCTCCTGGACAAACTTATTTTGAGCCGGACTACCCTCTCCCAACTTGTCTACTTTTTCCGACATATCATCGGCACAAGATTCGTGCACGACAAACTTTTCATTTTTATAAAACCACATCAACTTCATGTCGAGGTTGGATGGGTCAAAATGATGACAAAGGGCACATAGGCTCATTAATCCTCCTTTGAACCGAATTCTCTGTAATTATACGCCCAAACAAAAAACCAGTTTTCCACAAGGTGTATAACTTTTCTATTAACTTAAAATCATATACAAAAATATAACCCACAATGCTACACCATTTTAAGATGACGACGGTCATTCATAAATGAGAGAAATGCAAAGACTGCAAAAATAGTTGGAATCCAAAATCCAGGCAAATAAGCCAAAACCATACCAAAGAAACTGATCCACTCTATCGATATAGTGCCATTTACCGTCGCGACAGTCGCGAGTAGTTTTACATCTTGTGTCTTTACACCCGTAACCCAATCTTGCGCATATTTAATGTTCGCGTCGGCATCACTTAAATTTCTCGCATACGAAATGTTCTCATTCGCGAGCAAGTTTTCTAGCGTTACTCGTTCACTTGAATTCACCAAAGTTGCGTCAATCTGAGTCTGTAGCGACTGCACAACATTCATGTGCGTGGTCACTATCTTTTGCCGTATGATCTTATAATCAGCCAAAGTCTTATCGGCTTGTTTCTGCTGCTCCTCTATATTCACTTTCTGAGAGAGAAGGTTCTGTGACGAAATATTCACCTTTAGGAATCGACTGCCAATTAAACTCTCGAGCTCTGCTCGGAATGCATCGTACTTGGCCTGTGGTAAAGCAAAACTGACATACCCATATTTCTCTGAACTCGATTCATTGTCTATACGACCATCGTAACCACGCACAGTCGTCTCGACTCGGCGAGTAAGAGCTGGTACATCACGCGTCTGCATCGATGCGTTGTAATAAATTTTTAAGAATTCACGATTGTCTGTAATTGGAACATCGGGATTTTGATACGGATATGGATAATAATCAGGTCTCATCATGCCGCCTGTTGGAGCACTCGTGACACCATTATCCATCATTGACACACCCACGGCAGGAGATAGGGTCTTTGTGCCTAGAGAGGATTCCGTAACTCCTCTACCATATCCCATCCGTGTCACATACTGAATCCTCGGATTAGAAACTATAAAGAATGTGACTATAGCCAGAAGGGCAAACACTATCGTGAGCCAAGATATATATCCCGGCAAAAAACCAAGTTTTTTGTTATTCATAAAGTTATTATACTCCTGTTTCTATTTTTACTTAAATGCAAAAAACATGAGTATAGTAGTCTACTTATATCAACTTTTTTACATCTTTTTGGGAGCTTTGATACCAAGAAGATGTAAACCATTTTTCATCACAAAGGTGAAAGCGTAAGAAAGAGCAATTTTATAAGACGAAGTCGAGTCGGCTTGATTCACGATAACCATATTGCCATAAAAACTATTGAAGGCCCGAGCAATTTCTATTAAATAGTTCGTAATATAATGAGGTTCATATTCTTGCGCTGAATGCAATACAATTTCCGGAAATCTATACAATAATTTTTCCACTTCAAAAATTTCTGCGGGTAAATTTTCAAAATCTGGAAAAATATTTTCTTTTTGTGCTTTTTCTAAGATAGAATTTGCTCGCGCATGTGAATACGAAAGATAAGGACCAGAATCTCCTTCAAAAGAAATCGATTTATCAAAATCATAAATAATATCTCCGCCCATAGATTGTTTTAATATCGAGTATTTTAATGCAGAGACACTGACATCCGAAGAAATTTGCTCAATTTCTTCTTTAAAAAAATCACGATCCTGCATTTTCTCTAAAATAGCCGAACGAACATCATTGAGTAGAGATTCACCCGTAATCACATTCCCTTTTCTGGAACCCATCTTTCCGGAAGCGAAGCGCATCATCCCATGTGTAATGTGCTTCATTTTAGCGGCATGATCTTTATTAATGAGAGAAATAGCTTGTTGTACTACCTTCATATATTCACCTTGTTCGATGGCCGTGGTCACAATAGACAAATCAGGATTCTCTTCTTTAAACTTTGTTTCCGTCAAACCAAGTTCTTTCGTCTCATACGTGGGCAAACCGGAAGAAGTAATGAAAACACGAGTATGAAGTTTCGGATTATATTTTTCAGCTTTAAATACCACCGCACCGTCGGACTCTTCGAAAATACTACCGACATTCATTTGAACCATTTCTTTACCAATATCCGCCATAACGCTTTCCAGAAAATAATAATCGAATTTAGTTCCAAGCATCTTGTATAAATCTTCAAAAGCTTCCATGGTCACCTTAAAACCCCAATCGTAAATTTCATTTATTTTTGAATCATTTTTGTCGTAAACTTTTTTATTTATTTCATCAATTTCTTTTTTAGCTTGCTCGTTTTCTTCATAAGCTTGAGCACCCTGCATGTAAGCCTTACCTATATTCGTCGCTTGAAGATTATGTGTGCCAGCTTTATTCTGCAATGTTTCATCCTGCAAAAGTCCATAAATTGCTTTGGCTATATGAAGTCCGACGTCTCCTTGATAATTAGCCCGAATCGTCTTGGCTCCGGAAAATTCCACTATTCTAGAGATAGATTCCCCTATTGCATTACTCATAAGGTGACCAATATGAAAAGGCTTAAAGGGGTTTGGTTGAGTATATTCCACCATCACTTTTTTCCCGGCAAACAGATTATTACTACCAAAATCTTTATTATTTAAAATTTCTTCTATGCTTTTTGCAAAAAAACTGCGCGCCAGATAAAAATTTATAAAACCACCACCAGCCACATCTATTTTTTCTATTTCGATATTTTTATTTTTATTTAATTCGATAGCAATTTTATCTGCAAGATCTTTCGGATTTATTTTTAAATTTTTAGCACAAACCATAGCCACATTCGTAGAATAATCTCCATTCTTTAAATCTTCCGGGTGTTCCACGATAAAATCTACATCTTCAAGATCGAGATTTTTCAACACTTCTTTTATTAAATTTTGAATCTTATTTTCCATTTTATTTATGTCCGGTACTCCCCTCGCGCCCAATTCCACGTACAGTTTCTGAAATCTCACTCACTTCCACGATATCACAATGTTCAAATTTTTGAATAAGCATCTGAGCCACCTTATTACCTTTCTCTATTATAACCTCTTTGTCAGAAACATTTAATAAATTCATGATGATTTCCCCGCGATAACTAGCATCAATCACCCCACCCATAACCTTGAGCCCAAAATTAAAAGAAATGCTGGATTTATCCCAAATTAAACCCACATGTCCTTCCGGAATTTCAACAGCTACACCAGTGTGCACTCGTGTTTGTTTATGTGGAGGGAAAACTGTATTTTCGATAGCATAAAAATCCATTCCTGCATCTCCTGGATGTCCGTGCGTAGGTAATTTGGCGTCCTCATTTAATTTTTTAACTTTCAAAATCATCGTAAAACCTTTTCCATTTTTTGATAAATTTTTTGGTGAATATTTTCACGAGTATCAATATGCTCATTTTTCACACACTCTATTGTTGTCCAATTTTTTTGTGTTTTCGCGAGCCAAATAGCTGTTTTATTGGAATTGGTTAAATATGGAATATTCCCCTCTACAATATCTTTCTTTTTTCCTGTATAAGCACGAACAGTTTTTTTATTACGTTCTTTAATTAATTTTAAAATTATTTTTAGTGGCACATTCAAATAAATGACCACGTCTGGTCTGGGGATTTTAAAAACTTTGTATTCCATTTCATCAAGCCACCTTAAAAAGGCCTCACGTTTTTTTACATTAGAAATTTTTCCACCCTGATGAATTTGATTCGAGCTCGCGTACCTGTTCGCTAAAACCACATAACCCATCTTAAGCCATTTTCGTATTTCTTCTGAAGATTCAAAGCGATCTGCCGCATAAGCGATAGATGCAATCTTAGGGTGAATATTTATCCAATTATAATATTGCTCAGAAAGACAATGCCCAATAAATTTACCGAAAAAATTTTTATAATATTCCGGGAAATCCAAAAGTTTTACTTTATAACCATCTTTTAACAACCGTTTATGTAAAAGATCCACTTGCGTAGATTTCCCACTTCCATCCGTACCGTCTATTACTATAAGTTTCCCTTTCTTCATCATATGGAAAATATAACAGAAATTAACTCAAATTGAAAATTAATCTATCTTGCAAATGCTTTCAATGCCTCTTGCGCATAAAATTTCACATTTGGAATTAAATCCATTTCTTCAAGGCCTTCTATGCTCACCCATTTCGTCTCTGCTTTCTCGTGCTCATTAAATGAATTAGCTATCACATCAGTATTGGTTGTAGCAAAATAAACAAAAGCAATATGTTCGTGAGTTTCATTTACTGGATGCCTCCCAAGATATCGTGGCGGAATTAAATATTTATAATTCCTGTTTTCAGGCAAATCACTTAATGGACCATGTGCATCTCCTATTATATTTATATCTAGCCCAACTTCCTCTTTCACCTCTCGTATAGCTGCCTCGATTGGATCTTCATTGGGTTCAATATGCCCTCCAACAGAAAGCCAAATTTTATATTTATCATGCATACGAAGCAATACTTTGTTTTTATAAACAATAAAAACTTCTACACAGAAATCAATTTTTTCGTGAATGTGAGACATCTTTATACAAACTTTTTAGGAATCGGAAACTTTTTTGCTAATTTCTTGATTTCTTTATGAATAGATTCTTTTACTTTTTTATTATCTTTATTTTTGAGAGTTAAAATCATAAGCTCAGCGACTTTTTTGCAATCACGCTCTTTAAACCCTCGTGTCGTTATTGCCGGAGTTCCAAAACGAATACCAGAAGGATCAAGAGGTTTTCGCGTGTCTCCAGCGATGGAATTCATATTTAAGGTAATCCCTACTTCGTCGAGCACCGTCTGTGCTTCTTTACCAGTAACTCCTAGTGAACCAAAAACATCTGCGAGAATTAAATGATTATCTGTACCCCCACCTATCATGCGAATCTTGTTCTTCTTGAAAACTTCCGCCATAGCTTTAGCATTTTTCAAAATTTGTTTTGCGTATACTTTATATTTTGGTGTCATTGCTTCCCCGAAAGCCACAGCTTTCGCTGCTATAGTATGCATGTGCGGACCACCCTGAATTCCGGGAAAAATTGATTTATCAATTTTCTTTGCAATCTCTTCATTATCACGAGTAAGAATTATTCCCCCACGTGGACCACGAAGAGTTTTATGCGTAGTGGAAGTGATAATATCAAAACCATCATCAAACGGATTACGTAAAACTCCCGCCGCTATAAGTCCGGCAATATGTGCCATGTCGGCCATAGTTATAGCTCCAACTTCATGCGCAATATCCACAAATTTTTTGTAATTTAAAGTACGCGGATATGCGGAGAACCCGGCAATGATCAGTTTTGGTTTATGGGCTAAAGCAACCTTACGCATATCTTCATAATCAATTTCACCCGTGTCGGGATTTTTCATTTTGTAAGTAACGAATTTATAAATCTTCGC
>Ga0172379_10007166_pt1 | contig 14603 bp, 9 predicted proteins | sample GrowelOW334metaG_FD_119756 | JGI IMG/M metagenome (GOLD analysis project Ga0172379, IMG submission 119756) | Groundwater microbial communities from an aquifer near a municipal landfill in Southern Ontario, Canada - Groundwater well OW334 metaG | ecosystem: Environmental > Aquatic > Deep...
ATGCTTTGGTCGTGGCACCACCGAACGCCCAAGACAGTTTGTGGTCGCGCAAGTTTGGCAAAACTTCAGAGGCGTTTGCTTCGGGGTGGATGCGCGTTCGCGGCGCTCGTCGCAGGAGATCGCTAGATCGTGGTTTTGTCATGTCAGACCATGCTGATTGGCAAGGCTTGACTGAGACAATCGCTGCCACTGGCGCCGAACGTGTGCTTGTCACTCATGGCTACACACCACCATTGGTGCGCTACTTAACTGATCTTGGTATTGATGCTCATGCCTTAGAAACTGCTTTTAAGGGTGAAGAAGGTGATGATAAATCAGAGGCTGTGGCCCCGCCTACAGATGACAACTCTGGTGGCGAGTCGTGAAAGCCTTTGTCGAACTCTACCAAAATATAGATCGCACCACAAAAACTGGTGAGAAATCTCAGGCACTAGTTAACTACTTCAATCAAGTATCGAGTAGTGATGCTAGTTGGGCTGTCTTCTTTCTCACTGGCCGCAAGCTGCGCCGCCTAGTTCCTACTGCCTTACTTAAGCAGCTCACTATTGATTTAACTGGTCTCCCTCAATGGCTCTTTCAAGAGTGTTATGACAACGTAGGCGACTTAGCCGAAACTATGGCTCTGCTTTTACCAGAGGTTAGCGAAGGCTCGCTCGATGTCGACTTGACTGAGTTTGTCGAAAGTTATTTGCTGGTACTGCGCAACCTAGACGATAGTGCAACTGCTGCACATTTGGTCGATACTTGGAGCAAACTCTCGCTCGACCAAAAGTTTATTTTCAACAAACTAATAACTGGCGGCTTTCGCGTTGGTGTCTCTCAGCAGATGGTGACAAAGGCACTGGCTACGGTAAGTGGAATTGACGCCAATGTGGTGGCACACCGCATGATGGGAAACTGGGAGCCGTCGGCCCAGTGGTATGAACAACTGATTGCGCAAGAAACCGCCGATGCCATGGCCTCCACTCCTTATCCATTTTATTTAGCTTACCCAATACAAGAAGAAGTAGATTCTTTAGGCGACATAGCCGATTTTCAAATTGAGTGGAAGTGGGATGGAATACGCGCTCAAATAATAAAACGCGATGGTCAGGTCTTTATTTGGTCACGTGGCGAAGAGCTAATCAGTGAGCGCTTCCCTGAAATTATGACGGCAGCATCTCGCTTGCCTAATGGCACTGTCTTAGACGGTGAAATTCTAGCCTGGTCTGAAGGCGATGTCTTACCTTTTGCGCTTTTGCAGCAGCGCATCGGTCGAAAAACCGTTGGCAAAAAACTGTTATCGGAAGTGCCATGTATTTTTATGGCCTACGATGTTATGGAGCTGGCTGGCCAAGATATTAGACAGAATTCTATGAGCGACCGCCGAGAGAAACTGCTTTCGGTCTTAATGCCGGGTCAATGCGATGTTGCGCCAAGTTGCCGGGGCACACTGAGCGAACACCTAAGAATTTCTGGTGAACTTCAAGCAAATACTTGGGAAGAGCTTGCTGCCATTAGGCTTGATAGTCGCAAGCTAAAAGTGGAAGGCTTGATGTTAAAGCGGCGTGACTCTGTATATGGTGTCGGGCGAAAACGAGGCGATTGGTGGAAGTGGAAGATCAACCCGCTGTCTATGGATGCCGTGCTCGTCTACGCTCAGAGAGGCCACGGCCGACGAGCCAGCTTGTATAGCGACTATACCTTTGCTGTTTGGCAAGAGGGCAAGCTTGTGCCAATTGCCAAAGCCTATTCAGGGCTGACCGATGAAGAGATGAAATCGGTTGATGACTATGTGCGCAAGAATACCTTAGAGAAATTTGGTCCAGTGCGCACCGTTAAGCCCGGTTTGGTATTTGAAATTGCTTTTGAAGGTATCCAGAATTCGCCTCGTCACAAGTCGGGCATTGCTGTACGCTTTCCTCGCATCGCCCGTTTGCGCCCAGATAAACCTATTGAAGAAGCCGATACTCTCGATCAGCTGCGCGGTATGCTCAAGGTCTATGGCAAGTAGCCTATAGCACTCACGACATTTTCACGCCCTATTTGTGTTAATTGCTTCGGAAGCAATTACTACGCTTTATATCGAGGTGCAACTCTATGGCATCGAATCATGCTGAGCAGTCAATGTCTTCGTCTTCTTTCAAGCCAGATGTTTCTGATGCTCTGCGCAATAGACAAGGCTGTGAAGTTGCCCATGCTCTAAAAGGAATGACTGCAGGTGAGCAGCTTGATGCGATTCGTGGCTATCAACGCGAATCAAAGCAAGATCCACAGCACTATCCAAAAATTGATGTCAATTTTGATAAAAACGGCTACGAAATTAAAGCTAAACCGAATTCTGAAACCAATGATTCAGCTAAGCCTAATAAGTCTGAGTCAATTCTCAATCACAAGATGGATGAAAATGACAATACGACTAGTTTGAGTTGTAAAAACGAAACGCTGAAGCCTGTCGATGCCATGCAGCATATGGGTGGACGCGCATCTGACTCCAGCAACGGGCTAACGCAAGGTGGAAGCCTCGGTACGTCTATGGACGGGGGTGGCATGACCAAGCCGTCACTGGGAGGCCTGGGTGATTCTACTGCGACGACTACTGCTACTACTACTGACCTTCCGCCAAGCAGCGCCAGCCAGTCAAGCGACAGCCAAGCAAGTAGAGATGGCATTGGCGCAATGCCGCCTGCCGACCCTATTGGTTCACACGGCGGGTCTGGACAGGGCAAGTAATTTTGGCTCTTAACTGGTTTTTCTTTTTTGCTTAGCTTCTGGATCTTTCTGGAGCCTTCTACAGCTTTGTTCTCGAATTCAAAATTGTTGAGTACTCAACAATTTTTGAAAAGGGGAGGGGCAAACTTTGCTAATTGCCGCTAGAATGACGATTTTGCATGATGTAGATGAAATGAAGAAGTGAAAGAGCAGTGTCCATTCCTGATGGCTCCAAACCAATTGTTGATTGGTTTCACAAGAAGAATTGGAAAGTTTTCGACTTTCAGAAAGAAGCATGGCAACGCTACCTAGACGGATACAGCGGCTTAATTCACGCCTCTACTGGAACGGGTAAAACCTATGCCATTTGGCCAGCGGCGTTGATTGAATGGATGCGGCATGGCGACCTCACAGACATGATTGTGAGCAAGAAAGATAAGCGCGGCCACTTGCCACTGACAGTTCTCTGGTTGACACCGCTACGAGCCCTAGCCAACGATATTGCCACTAGTTTAGAACAACCTGTGCGTGATCTTGATTTGCCGTTTACAGTCGAGACCCGTACTGGTGATACTTCTTCTAGTCGCCGAGCCAAGCAGAAAGATAATTTGCCTTCGGCACTAATAACCACGCCAGAAAGTCTTTCTATTTTGCTCTCTTATGAAAACAGTGCCGAAAAATTCAAGCATCTAAAATTGGTAGTAGTTGATGAATGGCACGAGCTAATTGGTAACAAACGGGGTGTTCAAGTTGAATTGGCCTTGGCCCGCTTGCGGCGATTGGCCCCCGAAATGAGAGTCTGGGGTTTGTCAGCCACCATAGGTAATTTGGAACAGTCTTTAGATTGTTTGCTCGGTGCCCAGTCGCCAAAAAACACTAGTAAAGCAAAATCATGTTTGGTACAGGCCAAAATAAATAAAGAAGTGGTGGCACAATCGGTCTTGCCACCGCGCTTAGATAATCTTCCTTGGACAGGTCATACTGGGCTACCCATGGTAGAAGAAGTGATTAAACTGATTGATGGCGGCAGAACTTCGATTGTTTTCACCAATGTGCGATCGCAAACAGAACAATGGTATCAACGCATAATAGAAGCTCGCGAAGACTTCTGCGGAGTAGCAGCCTTGCACCACGGTTCGCTCGATGCCGAGGTGAGGCGCTGGGTAGAGCTGGCCTTAAAAGAAGAGCGGCTAAAATTTGTGGTATCAACTTCAAGTTTAGATCTTGGCGTTGATTTTTCTCCAGTAGACAGAGTGATGCAAATTGGTAGCCCCAAAGGTGTTGCTCGCGCTATGCAAAGAGCCGGCCGTAGCGGTCACAGCCCTGGTCTGGTGAGTAAATTATATTTGGTGCCTAGTCATGCCCTTGAGTTAGTAGAAATGGCTGCGGCCCGCATTGCCATGGCAAAAGGCAATGTTGAGTCACGCTATCCACTTAATAACTCTATTGATGTACTTTGTCAGCACGTTGTTACTGTTGCTCTCGGCACTGGTTTTAAACCCGATGAGCTATACGATGAAGTGCGAGAAACACATTGCTTTGCCAACCTCACTGAAGAAGACTGGCACTGGATACTAAATTTTGTGGGCACTGGAGGAGTGGCACTCAAAGCCTACCCCGAGTATCAACGCATTCGCCAAGAAGACGGCCGCTACATAATTTCAGACAAATCATTAGCCCTGAAGCACCGCCTATCAATTGGTACTATTGTTTCAGATCAAGCGATGGAAGTGTGTTTTACAACGGGTGAACGAATAGGCCAGGTCGAAGAATCATTTATAAGTAGACTGAAGAAGGGCGACAGATTTATTTTTGCAGGTCGTTACCTCGAACTTGTAGACGTGCGTGGAATGAAAGCTCGGGTGCGAATTTCACCAATCAAATCTGGCATTATTCCCCGCTGGATGGGTGGGCGTTTACCTTTATCTAGCGAGCTATCTTATGAAGTTAGGCTGCTCATAAGCCGTGCCAGTGCTGGAGACTATGGCGAAATAGAAATGGCCTTCCTTCGGCCTCTTTTAGAATTACAGGCGAAGCGTTCTAGTTTGCCCGAGTTAGGCCAGATACTGGTTGAGACATATAAGTCACGAGAAGGCTACCATCTGTTTGTTTATCCCTTTGAAGGGCGCCTGGTCAATGAAGGTATTGCCATTCTCGTTGCCTACCAGTTGTCGCGCATTAGTCCTTCGACTTATTCAATTGCCATGAATGATTGGGGCTTTGAAATTCTTTCGGACCGCCCTATTATTTTTGAAGAAGGTAGTACTGGTGCCGCTGCATTTTTCAAAAACTTTCGCTACGACAATCTAGCAGAAGATATTCGCGCTTGTCTCAACTCTACTGAAATGGCTAAACGCCAGTTTCGTGAAATAGCACGGGTAGCTGGTTTAATTTTTCAAGGTTATCCAGGAGCTAACAAAACTGTAAAACAAGTGCAAGTTTCAAGTGGATTGCTCTACGATGTATTCGTTGACTTCGACCCCGGCAATTTGTTGGTACGTCAAGCTCATGATGAAGTATTGGAGAGGCATCTAGAAATTAGCCGAATGATCGGGGCATTAAGTCGCTTAGCTAGTTCTGAAATTGTCGAGGTGCCTCTGACAAAAGCATCTCCTTTTTGTCTTCCGCTTATGGTTGATAGGTTGCGCGGTAAACTCACTTCTGAAAAATTGGCTCAACGCATTTTGCGTATGCAACTTGATTTAGCCAAAGATATGAGGCCATGAATTTGATAGAGCGTGCCGTAATTAAAGCAGTCTCCGATGCAATAGTTGAAGATGGGGCACAACTAGTCTCAATTGCTGGCCAGTCGGTTCTCTTGCTGCCGCAAAAAGCATTGTTTATTCCCAGCTCTGGCTCACTTGTGCTCGCTGACGTGCACATTGGTAAAGCGACCTCCTTTCGTTCGCGCAATTTTTATGCACCTGATGGCATTAGTGACTTCGACCTTTTGCGTCTAGGTCAGCTCGTGCAGAAGCTTCCTGTTACCCGCTTAATCGTTCTTGGTGATCTCGTTCATTCGCAAGACGGTATGAGTGGCCCTGAAGTGGAAGGCTTTGAGAAGTTTCGAGCGGCCCATCCAAACCTTGCTGTCACTTTAGTACTTGGTAACCACGATCGCAAAGTACGCCTGCCACCATCGTGGAACCTCGAACTAGTTCATGGCCAGATGGTGGAACCTCCCTTTGTCTACTCTCATGAGCTTGTCAAAAGCAAAGAAGGTTACGTGCTTTGTGGTCACGTTCATCCAGCGGTAACTCTTTCAGGGGCCGGTAAGCAGCGCGAACGATTGCCCTGCTTTTGGTTAAGATCTCAACACGCCATATTGCCATCTTTCGGAGTTTTTACTGGCTCTTTTACAGTTAAACCAAGTCGGACTGATAGAGTCTTTGTGGTCGCACATGATACTGTTGTGCCGGTGACTTAGTATCGCTGCGACCATATGAAGACCGTCTTTTGTTTCGCTCTGTTTTTGATGTGAGGATTAGAAGAAAATGAGTACAGTTTACGAATACACTGCCAAGGCTCTTGATGGAAAAAAAATCAAGCTTGACCAATACAAAGGCAATGTCATGTTGATTGTCAATACCGCAAGCAAGTGTGGCTTCACTTCTCAATTTGCTGGCCTCGAGAAATTGCATGAAGAATATGCCAATCGTGGCCTTTCACTTCTAGGTTTTCCTTGCAATCAATTTGGCGCTCAAGAACCTGGTGATAGCACTGAGATTGGTGCTTTTTGCCAGAAGAATTATGGCGTAGATTTTCAGATGTTCGATAAAATTGACGTGAATGGTGATAATGCTCACCCTCTATACAAGCACCTGACTGAGAAAGTTCCAGGCTTGTTAGGCTTGAAAGATATCAAATGGAATTTCACCAAATTCTTGGTTGATCGTGAAGGCAATGTCGTCAAACGCTACGCACCGAATGTAGAGCCAGCCGACATCACCGCTGATATCGAAAAGCTTCTCTAGTAACTTTAACTCAATCGGCTTGCAGCTCTAGCTCTTCTTCTACTTCTGCAAGCTGTGCTGTCACTTTTGCTAACTCTTTGTCGTCACCCATCTTTCGTAGGCAATCAGCATAGCTATTGAGCACAAAGGCTAAATCAGGGCTGGCTCCACCATTGTTTGTAAAATAGGCAATGGAGAGATTGTAGAGTTCTACGGCTTTGTCATACTTTTCTTGATCCCGGCAGCAATTCGCCAAGTTATTTTGGGTAACTGCCACAAGCTCATGGTCACCCCAAATGGTCTCGGCTGCTTCAACAGCTAGCTTGTAGTAGCATTCGGCTTCTCTAAAGCGGTTGAGCTTATAGTAGGCGCTGGCTAAATTAGAGAGAAAAACTGGTCTTTGCTCATCGCTCGATTTTCCAGCCAGCTCAGCAACTCCCCAGGCTTTTTCACAAAGAGGCAAGGCTTCTGCGAATTTGTCCTCAGCAAGAAAACAACTGGCGCGATTCGAAATTAATTGCGCAAGAGTCGATGGGTGAATATTCTTGTCGCTCTCAAGGACATTGATGCACCGCTCTAAGCAAAGCTCGGCAGTAGAAAACTTAGCCACGCTCATGAAGGCCATTCCGAGATTGCCAAATGCCTCTGCAGCCCAATGATCTGCCAGATCTGAGGGCTCTTTAAATTTGAGGGCCTGCAGGCTGAACGACTCAGCTTGTTCGTGGGCGCCTCTATTAAATGAAGCAATCGCTGCGGCTATTTTTTCTTGCAGCAACTCTGTGGGCATAGATACCTCGAACTCCTAGTTATGAGTAATTTACTTCTCGGTCAAGCAATTGAATTTTTGTATTCGGTAAAGCGGCCTTGAGTGCGGCCTTTTCCGCACGAGTAACTTCGACATCGTGAAAAATTAGCGTCTCTAGTTTTTCGAGTGTACCTAGTTTTGCTAAGTCTTTGTATAAGATATTGGTGCCTAATAAGACGAGTTTTTTCAAGCTTTTGATTTGTGCTAAGGTCTCTAAGCTCTCAGTGGTTATTAAAGTATTGCGCAGATCAAGCTCTTCAAGATCGGGTAAGGCAGCCAGATAAGGAATGCTGCTGTCGATAATGCTACTGCTTGAAAGTTTCAGATCTTTCAACTTGCGGCAATTGATCAGATGTTTGAGGCCATCACCAGTGATTTCTAGATTTTCTAGATCTAAAGCCCGCAGCTCAGGCAGGTCGCGCAGTACAAACATGCCGTTGTCGGTGATGTGAGTAAAAGATAGGCGCAAGGTATTGAGTTTAGTCAGTCGGCGCACACTTGATAGGCCGCTGTCAGATATGCGGGTATTTGATAGATTGAGCCATTGTAGGTTGTATAGCGAAGCAACCAGTGAAACACCTTTGTCGCGCAGTCGTTTGCAGTTCTCTAAATCAAGAGCTTTCAATGATGTGACATTGGTGACTGCAGCTACACCTTGGTCACCGATATCGGTGCCACTTAAATTAAGAGTAGTAAGCGACTTAAAGTTGCTGACATAAACCATGCCCTGATCAGTAATGCCAGTATTGGCAAGATTTAGCGTCTTCATGTGGATAAAATTGCGCAGGTGGGCAAGGGTGTCGTCACCAATATTGGCACCGGCCAAATTGATTTCGTTAATGAAAGTAAGCTTGGTTAAGGCTGCCATACCAGCATCAGTTACTGCACCTAGTCGAACATTGCGCAGCTTTGTCAGTTCGCTGAGATTGGGCAAGTCATTGTCAGTAAGTGGTTTGGGGAAATCTATGAATCTCAATTCACGTAAGTGTTTGATATGTGCCAAAGCCTGATTATCAGCTGAGGTAGAAGCAATATTGAGATAGCGCAATTCATGCAAATTAGCTAATTTGCTGATACCGTCATTGGTGACACGGGTGAGCGATAGATCTAGCTCTTTCAGGTGGCTCAGTGTTCCTACTTTTGCCAAAGTGTCGTTGCCAATGCGATTACAGCCCTTGAGATGCAGTGTCTCTAAGCTCGTCAGTCGGTCAAGGCCAATAAAGCCTTTGTCATTAACCGAGTTATTGCTGGCATCTAATACTTTTAGTCTTGGTAAATCGTGCAGTTCAATTGCCGCACCATCAGAGCGCAACGACATTTCTTCTAAGTTAGGCAGACCGCCAATATTGAGCTTGACCTTTTTCTTGTAACTGGCGTAGTCAGGCTTGCTGTTATCGCTGTAAGCACTGAGGTGAAGGCGCTTTAGATTGATCAAGTGCGAAAGGCTAGGCAAGCCGTCTCCACGCAAGTCTATTTGTCTAATTGATAGTTCTTCTAAGTTGTTCAATTCAGTGATTGAATGAAAGAACGTTTCAGCTACATCGTCTGCCCGCACCACTAGTCGGCGCAAGTTGGTTAGATGACTGACATGTTGCAGCCCTTCTTCTGTTAGTGCGTCTATACGCAGCACTAAAGTGGTTAGCTGGGGGAAGTAGTGCAGACACTCCATACCTTTATCTGTGGCTGCTGAAAAGACTATGTATAGCTCCTCAAAATCAGTTACTTTGTTGATTGTCTCAAGCAATGCATCGTCTATCTGAGCCCCTTCCAACAAGAGCTTCTTGGCCGGTGTGTGGGAGAGAATGTCTCCTAGCTTGACACCATCAAAGTGGCAGTGTGAAATGCGCAGCTCTTTGAGCGAATTCAATTTTTGAATAGGCTTTAAAGCTTGATCTGAGATCTGGCAAGAAGTCAGTTGGAAGGTGCGCAAGCGCTGCAAATTGGCTAAGTCGCGCAGACTGTTTTTGCCTAACTCAACACCACCGAGGCGAAGTTCTCGCAAGCCACCGATGCGATTAACGCAGTCCCAATCATCTTCGCTCATTTCAGCAAAGAGATAGTCGAGTGATTGAATGTCATCCGGCTTAAGGCGATTGCACTCTTTAAGTGCACTTCTGTCTAACACTTCCAATCGGACAAAAGCCCGCCTAGAAACTTCCACTGTGCCTTGGGCTATGCCTAGCTCGGTCCAGTCTCTTTGGCCATTAACTTCTGCCCGGGCTAGCCAGAGCCGCCCAGGAGAACATTCAAATGGAAAAGCGAGTGTGCGCCCCCCGTGCAGTACTATGTGGCAGCGGGTGAGCTTCTGATTCAGCTCTATCACGCCTTCTCCAGTAACCATGGTTGAGTCTAAATAGAGCTTGCGCAAATCGGTTAAGTGTTTCAGCCTGGTTAGCCCAAAATCAGTGACCTTGGTTGCCCCTAGGTCAAGAATATTGAGATAGATCAAATTGCGCAGAGAAGCCAAGCCACTATCGGTGATATTGCGATCGGGCAGGGTTAAATAGCGCAAACCAGACAGATGTGCCAAGTGTTCGAGATCAGAGTCGGTAATGTCGATTTGGCGAAAATCAATTGACTGCAAATCATTGGGCTTGAGCTGCCTCAGTCTTGATAGGTCAGCATTGCCATCCAACAATAGGTGCAAATTGGCATCAGCCGGAATTTCCACTTGGCCCAGGGCGTCACCTAGTTTCTCTTCCCACCAACCGCTCTGTCCCCCCGAGCGTGTAATCAAAAATAGCAAACCAAGAGATTTATCTGACGGGAAGGAAATTGTCCTGGTCATCTAATTTTCCTGGTGAAGGGCTATGTGAAGGGTTATCTTGTCGGTTTGTTATCAATCAAGGTCGGCCTTCCTATATTTTCCACAGGCACACCTAAATTACTCTCCAAATCTCGAGCATAACGTTCAGCCGTTTCAGGATCTGTCCCAGTGCCGATAAAGACTTTCTTGAATGGGTGAGCCTTTTTCAGGTAAATGAGCCCGTCCACCAAGGTATCTGGCAAAATCTTTGTGGTCAAAACAATATCGTGGTTCTTGAAACTTGGCCCAATCTGCTGTGATACCACTCGCTGCAAGAGTTCGTGCATCATGCCTCGGCGGGCAGATTCTTCTTCCGCATGGAAAATAATAATTTCTTTGGGGCCAGGCTCTTCGCGTTCTAACAGTTTAATCAGCATGGTCGCTAAGCTTCTCGCTTTGGCCCCGCCAGTACAAAGAACATAGATAGGCAAGGTCTCTGGTATCTCTTCCATACTGGCGAACTTACCCATGCCCAGGCGCAGGTCAGGGAGCTCACGCAGGCGGCCTTCTAACACACCCATGCGATAGAAGCACATCACAATTAAAATCACGCCCAGTATCTGAAAACCTAGGCCACGAGCGCCTTCAGCTGAGAAGAGCAAGACTATTTCGCAGAAGAGCAGTGAGAGCAAGCCAATCGCCGGTGGAATTGGCAGTTGGTAACCCTTAAAGGGGAAAGTAAATTTGGTTTTGTACGGTGAGCGCTCAACTTTGAGCGGCATTTTTATGCGTAGCATAATGACGCCAAAGCAGAAGGAGCACATCACAGCGAGGAAGGCCATGCCGTAAACCTGGCCTAGATTGTCTACCTGTCCAGGAAGCAGCATAATCATCAGAGTGCAAACGGCCATGAACATGAAGCAGACGTAGGGATAGCCCTGCATAAATGGATATTTGTGAGCCCAACGGCGCAAGAAGAATGCCGGTAAATTGCCTTGCTTAGCCATAGTAGTACAGAGACCGATGCAGCCAACATAGGCGGTATTGACCGCGGCAAAGAGCATGAGCGCAGCATCAATGACTAATATGATGAGCAGTGGCTTGCCTCCTTCCACATAGGCTAGGCCTGAAAGCAGACTATTTTTGAAGTCATTTAGTTGGGTGGCGTCTAGCAGACCCAAGCATAGAAATGAGGTTACTGGCGCTGTGATTCCCACCAAAATTACCACTGACAAATAGATGTATTTCAGTGTCTTCCATGTTGGTGTCTTTAGCTGTTCAACTATCTGCGCGGCCGATTCGAAACCGGTAATTCCCAGAAAAGCCGCCGCAAAGCCATGAACAAAGTGAGCTGGAGTAACAACTGCAAAACTATGGGTGAATTTAGTTAAGTCGATATGGCGCTCGTAGGCCATCATTAGGCCTTTGACGTCGAGGAAGAGCAACAAGCAGAAGTGGAACATGGCAATGAAGAAGACAATCATGGCCGGTTCTTTGATGCCGACAATATTGAGTAGGCCAAAGACAATAACTGGAGCGATAGCGGCAGCAACAATATTGGCGACTGGCCAATTCATTATGTTATCGATCGAGTCGATATAAAATGCCCCAGACAGCGCACTGACGGCCGCTGTAGCCAGGTAAGACAAAATTGTTAGGGCGCCCACAACTATGGCAAAGCGCTTGCCCACAGTCTGTAGAACCATAATGTAGGCGCCGCCGTTGAACGGGCTTACAGCGCAGCCTTCTTCATAGGTCGCTTTGAAGACCCACATAAGCAAACAAACAACCAAAATAATAAAAGGTGCGGCGAAACCGACCAGGGGCAAAATTACGCCAGTGGTATAGAAAACCGATGTGCCAATGTCAGCTCCGACTATCGCTGCTGCCAACCACCACGCAAGAAGTGCGTCGCCGTGGTGATGTGCTGAAGGTGCGGCTGGGTGCTGCGCCGGTGGTTGCGTAGATCCGCCTGAAGCTAGGCTGGGCTCAGACTGTGTCAATTGCTCATGTCCTGAATGGATACCGTTTAAAGTCGTTGTAAAGCTAGGTTGGCAACAATACACTAAGTGGCAAGCTTGCAACCAGTTAGGCTACTACATCTTTAATAAGCGTCAACACTCTGACCGGGAATAGTCGTCAATCTGATATCGTTTCGCAATACCTTGAAATGATTGTTAGTGATTTTTGGCATTTTGCTGCCGACTTAGTTAGTTAGTCTTGTAAGCTAAGCCTGCGACCACCAAGACTAATCGTCCACTGTTAGAGAGGAAGAGTTATCAAGATGAGTTCAACAAGTACAGATTTAACTGCCGATCCCAGTGCAGATCCCAGTGCAAATCAAGGTATCAATAAAACTGTCAGTTCTCTCACCTACCAATTGCCGACAGCCCTTGCCGAAACGCTTTCTCAGACTTTGGCACTGTGGACTAAAGACAGTCTAGTTGAAAAAATTTGGCAGAAAGACGCCACATTATGGACCAACAAAGACGAAGCACAGTGGTTGGATTGGTTGCATGTTGTTGCCGATCAGCAGAAGGCATTGCCTGAATATGAGCAGTTTGCCGAAGAAATCAAAGAAGCCGGATTTACCGATGTTCTGCTTTTGGGTATGGGTGGTTCGAGTTTAGCTCCTGAAGTCTTTGCCATTACTTATGGCTCTAAAGCTGGCTATCCGCGCTTACGTATTCTTGATTCTACCGACCCACAACAGATTCGCCATCTTGATGCCACAGTTGATTTGAAGAAAACTCTCTTCGTTGTTTCCAGCAAGTCTGGCAGCACTCTAGAGCCAAATATTTATATGGCCCATTTTCTTTCATTGGTGAAAGAAGCAGTGGGCAGCGAGGCTGGCTCTCATTTCGTCGCCATCACTGACCCAGGCTCAAAGCTTGAAGTTGTGGCGAAGAACGAGAAATTCCGTCGCATCTTCCACGGTTATCCTGGTATCGGCGGCCGCTACTCAGCGCTTTCACCATTTGGCATTGTTCCAGCCGCTCTCATTGGTCTCGACTTGCAAACGTTTCTTGGCCGCGCCCAAGAGATGACCACTCTGTGCCAAGACACAGTCGCTCAAAATAACCCTGGTGTTCTATTAGGAACAATCATGGGTGTTGCGGCTAAAGCTGGTCGCAACAAACTGACCATAGTTACCTCCGCTGCCATTCATGATTTTGGTGCATGGCTAGAACAGCTAGTGGCTGAATCGACAGGTAAGTTAGGCAAAGCGATTATTCCCGTCGATTTAGAGGGTCTGAGCACTAACACTGAAGTGTACGGTGATGATCGTCTCTTTGTATTCATCAAACTGAAAGGTGATACCACTTCATTCAATGGTTTGGATAACACCATCATCGAAGAGCGTTTAGCACAACTAGCTGCTCTCGGACATCCGGTGGTTTGCATTGAGTTGAGCGAGAAAATCAATTTGGCTGATGAGTTTTTCCGCTTCGAAATTGCAACTGCCGTAGCTGGAGCAATAATCGAAATCAATCCTTTCGATCAACCCGACGTTGAGGCAAGTAAAATTGAAACCCGCGAGTTAACTGATGAGTACGAGAAGAACGGCAGTCTCCCTGCTGAAAAACCGTTCTTTGCCGAAGGACAAATTAAGCTCTTTAGCGATGAAGTAAATATTGCTGTTCTAGATCGTGTGGCCTCGGCTAAGACACTAGATGGCATGCTCAAGGCTCATCTCGATCGCCTGGGTAAAGGCGACTATTTTGCATTGCTCAACTACATTGAAATGAGTCAAGAGCATGTAGAACTAGCCCAGAAGATTCGTTTGAATGTGCGTGATAAAAAACATGTGGCGACTTGTTTAGGCTTCGGACCGCGCTTCTTACATTCAACAGGTCAAGCCTACAAAGGCGGCCCTGACACTGGCGTAGTCTTGCAAGTTACCTGTGAAGATAGCGATGATTTGGCTGCTCCTGGGCAAAAATACACCTTTGGAGTGGTCAAATCGGCTCAGGCCAGAGGCGATTTTCAAGTCTTGACCAGCCGCAAGCGTAGAGCTTTGCGGGTGCATATCAGTGGTGACCTCGAAGCTGGCCTGAAACAGCTAGCGACTGCAGTAGAAGTGGCTCTTGGCTAAAATTTAGTGCTGGTCAATCTAGGAACTTATTGTTGAATCAGAGAGGAGATAGAATGCGGGCGAATCAAAAATTGAGTCTTGTGACTTTGTCGTTGCTCACAATGAGCCTGCAAGCAAGCGCTGGGTTGGCACTCGATACTCCTGTGCTAAAAGTGACTCCCGCTGGAAGCACTGCGCAAGATGCTTCTGCTGCATCAGCAGCGTCTTCTTCTTCTTCTTCTTCTCCAAGTGTTCGCCCCACTCAACCGTACTCAGCTCAAAAGCCAGCAGTGGCACCAGATCTGTCAGCCACTCCAAGTATGGCTGGTCAAG
>Ga0172379_10007167_pt1 | contig 14601 bp, 18 predicted proteins | sample GrowelOW334metaG_FD_119756 | JGI IMG/M metagenome (GOLD analysis project Ga0172379, IMG submission 119756) | Groundwater microbial communities from an aquifer near a municipal landfill in Southern Ontario, Canada - Groundwater well OW334 metaG | ecosystem: Environmental > Aquatic > Deep...
AGCCGGCGCGGCGCTAAAAGGCAAGCTATGAGACTTTCGGCCAAAGATTACGCCAAGGCTTTCGTCGCGGCGACCGTAGACGCGACGCGAGACGAAGTGCGGGCCAGGGCCGAAGCCTTGTCCGCCCTGCTTCGTGTCCGCCGTCAGACCGGTCTCACGGCGGCGATCGTCGCCGAAGCCGAACGTCTTCAGGCCGATCGGGACAGCGTGGCCGTGACCGTCACGTCCGAAGTCGCGCTCTCGTCGTCCGAAAAGAAGAAGCTGTTCGAAAGCATGGGAGTCGATCCTGGCGCCGTGCGCCTCGAGGAGCGCGTCGTCGTCGGGATCGGGTCCGGTGCCAAGGTCCAAATCGGCGATCGGGTCGTCGACGCGACCGTCTCGGCCAGGCTCGAAGCGTTGCGCAAGGCGTTCGTGGGATAAAAAAGGAGGGCCGCCGCGTCGGCTGACCCTCATCCGGCGCGAGCGATCCATTGCTCGTGCAACTCCTCGAGCGCCCGCTCGTCGCCGCCGCGTACGGCTTGGACGAGCGTGAGCAGATAGGCGAGTTGCTTCAGATCGAACCCGTACGTCAGGAACAGGTCGTGGATGTCGACGCCGTCCCGCTGGATGTGCCGGACGAGGTCGTCCCACTCGACCTCGGACCGACCGATCGCCGGACGTACCGTCGGCGTGCCGAACGGATCGGGCACGACCGGCGTCGGACGATCGTCGGCGATCGAATCCGGATCCTGGGAATCGGGATTCACCTCCGACTCGCCGGGCAGACAACGTAGCGAGTACACCGTTTTCGGACGTCCAGTCATTTTCCCTCCTAACGATCCACTGGCGTGGCCAGATAGAATCCCAGAAATCACTTCATATGTCAACCGCCAAACCTTACGTCATAGAATTGCTCCGGAAACAGCTCGAGGCCGCTTCGCTCGAACCGTCGGTCGAGGAAGTCGGCACCGTGGTCGAGGTCGGGGACGGCATCGTCCGCCTCACCGGTCTCTCCGGCGCGCAGGCTTCGGAGATGCTTTCGTTCGGCGGCGCGGCCGGGGCCGAGACTTTCGGCGTAGCCCTGAACCTCGAGCGCGAGCTCGTCGGCGCCATGGTTCTCGGCGATTACTTGAGCATCAAGGAAGGCGACACGGTGAAGCGCACCGGCAAGATCCTGTCGATCCCGGTCTCGGAGCGGATGATCGGCCGCGTGGTGGATCCGCTCGGACGTCCGCTCGACGGCAAGGGTCCGATCGCCGGTCCGTTCACGCTCATGCCGATCGAGAAGGTCGCGCCCGGCGTCGTGGCGCGCCAGCCGGTCGATGCCCCGATCCAGACCGGCATCAAGGCCATCGACAGCATGATTCCGGTCGGTCGCGGTCAGCGCGAACTCGTGATCGGCGACCGCCAGACCGGCAAGACGGCGATCGTGATCGACGCCATCATCAACCAAAAGGGGACGGGCGTGGTCTCGATCTACGTCGCCATCGGCCAGAAAGAATCCAAGATCGCGAAGATAGTCGCCAAGCTCGAGGAGACGGGCGCCATGGAAAACACGATCGTCGTGGTCTCCGGCGCTTCGGACGCCGCGGCGCTTTCCTACATCGCGCCGTACGCCGGTTGCGCCATCGGCGAATTCTTCATGGACAAGGGTAAGGATGCGCTCGTGGTCTACGACGACCTTTCGAAGCACGCTTGGGCCTACCGCGAGATCTCGCTCCTCTTGCGCCGTCCGCCGGGTCGCGAAGCCTATCCCGGCGACATCTTCTATCTGCACTCGCGCCTTTTGGAACGCGCTTCACGCATGAGCAAGGAGAACGGCGGCGGTTCGCTCACCGCGCTCCCGATCATCGAGACGCAGGCCGGCGACGTCTCGGCTTACATCCCGACTAACGTCATCTCGATCACGGACGGTCAGATCTATCTCGAAAGCGATCTCTTCTATCGCGGCATCCGTCCGGCCTTGAACGTCGGCTTGTCCGTCTCGCGCGTCGGTTCCGCGGCCCAGACCAAAGCGATGAAGAAAGTCGCGGGACGCCTCCGTTTGGATATCGCCCAGTTCCGCGAGCTCGAGGCTTTCGCGCAGTTCGCGACGGACCTCGACCCGCAGACCAAGAGCCAGATCGAGCGCGGCCGCCGCATCGTCGAGGTCCTGAAGCAGCCGCAATACCGTCCGATGGCGGTCGAACACCAGGTCGCGATCCTGTACGCGACGGTGAACGGCTATCTGGACCAGGTGCCGGTCGAGGACGTGCCCGCCTGGGAAGACGGATTCCACAAGCACTTGGATGCCGCCGGTCAGTTCGTGCTCGAAGCGTTCCGCGCCGGCAAGGGCCTGGAACCGGAGGTCGAGGAACAGTTGAAGAATGTCATCGGTAATTATCAGGCCAGTAAGCGAGTAGGCGAGTAAGCCAGTTAGCGAGTAACGAATCGATTCGACGCCGGACTGGCCGACTCGCATACTGGCCTACTGGCTCAAGCCCCACGATATGTCCCTCTCACCGAGACTCATCCGCCAACGGATCAAATCCGTGGGCAACACGCGGAAGATCACCAAGGCGATGGAACTCGTCGCGGCCAGCAAGATGCGCCGCGCGATCGCCTCGGCGTCTTCTTCGCGTCGTTATTCGCGCGCCGGTTGGGAGCTCGTGGCTTCGCTTTCGTCGAGGACCGAACGCGACGCCCATCCGTTGCTCGCCGAACGTCCTGCCCAGAAGGTGCTCGTCGTACTTTTGACGTCGCATCGCGGCTTGGCCGGCGGCTTCAACAGCAACATGGTCAAGCGGACGTTCGAGTTCGTGCGCGACGCGGCTCGGATCCCCGGCGCCGACAAGATCGTCTCGGTCGAGTTCGCGGCCGTCGGACGCAAGGGCGAGGATGCCGTGCGACGCGCGGGCCTCCCGGTCGTCGCTTCGTTCGCGACCGTGGCCGACAATCCGAGCTTCGCGGACGCACGGCCGATCGCCGAGTTTGCGCGCGCCGGCTTCGTCTCCGGATCTTACGACCGCGTCTTCCTCGCTTACACCGATTTCGTCTCGGCCATCGCGCAGAAGCCGCGCATCCGCCAGATCTTGCCGGTCTCGCTCGTCGACATCGAGCGCCTGCTTTCGAAAGGCGCCGAAGCGCCCGCCGGACGGACCGAAGGATCCGACGAGACCTTGTTCGAGCCGTCGATGGACACGATCCTCGAGACCGTCTTGCCGCGCATGACTGACGTCCAGGTGTATCAGGCTCTGCTCGAATCCGCGGCCTCGGAGCACTCGGCGCGGATGCTCGCGATGCGGAACGCCTCGGACGCGGCCGGCGACATGATCTCCGACCTTTCGCTCGCCTTGAACCAGGCGCGTCAGGCTGCCATCACGCGGGAAATCTCCGAGATCGCCGCGGGTAAAGCGACGCTCGAGGAAGGTTAGGCGAAAAAAGAGCCTCTTGTCGGACGCTTCAGCCATGGAGCGTCGGACAGGGGGCTCGAGCGGTCAGTCCTCGGGCTTCGCGACTTCCGCGATCGGCTCCGTGGACGATCCGTCCGTACCGTCGGTCCTTCGGGTCGTCGCGGCATCGGTCTTCTCCTCCGTGATTTCGAGCGCGATCGCTTCCGCGATCTCCGGCTCGGTGCCTGGGGGACCAGGCGGCTTGCTTGCCGGCGCGTGATTCGTCGGCAACCCGTCCTTCTTGCCCTGGCCGTTCCTCGGTATCAACGTCCCGTGTCGCGGACTCACCTGGACGATGATCGACGTGAAGTAGCCGGGCGGCTGTTCGAGACGCGGACGACGGCTCCGATCGCAGTCGGGACCGCGGCATCTCGGGCTGGACCAAGAACGTCCTCTCATCGACATGACGATACCCTCCTTTCCGGTTTTCCTTATAAGATTCTAGGCACGTAATCAAGTCACAGTCAAAACATACGCATCTAGCCAGTAGTAAGTAGCCAGTCGCCAGTAGGCCGATCCGACACCGACCTACTCACCACTGGCTACTGGCTACTAACTCGAATATGACCAAGACTCAACTTAAGACCGGCAAGATAGTGCAGATCATCGGCCCCGTGGTGGACGTCGAGTTCGTTGGCGATCCGCCCCAGGTGCTTTCGGCCCTCGAAGTCGAACTCGGCAAGGGCAAGAAGCTCGTGCTCGAAGTCCAATCGCACACCGGCGGCGGCACGGTGCGCGCGCTCGCCATGTCCTCGACGGACGGCCTCACTCGCGGCACCGAAGCCACGGACACCGGCGCGCCGATCTCAGTGCCGGTCGGCCGCGAGACGCTCGGTCACATGTTCAACGTGGTCGGCGAGACGATCGACGGGGGACCGCCAGTCAAGACGAAGAAGACCTACCCGATCCACCGCGCCGCCCCGGCCTTCGTCGACCAGTCGACAAAGACCGAGATCCTCGAGACGGGCATCAAGGTCATCGACCTCATCTGTCCGATCGTCAAAGGCGGGAAGGTCGGACTCTTCGGTGGTGCCGGCGTCGGCAAGACGGTCATCGTCATGGAACTGATCAGGAACATCGCCACCGAGCACGGCGGTTTCTCGGTGTTCGCCGGTGTCGGCGAACGCACTCGCGAGGGCAACGGGCTCTGGATCGAGATGAACGATTCCGGCGTCATCGACAAGACCGCGCTCGTCTTCGGCCAGATGAACGAACCGCCGGGCGCGCGCGCCCGCGTCGCGTTGTCCGGTCTCGCCATGGCCGAGTACTTCAGGGACGAGGAGAAACAGGACGTCCTGCTCTTCGTCGACAACATTTTCCGCTTCACCCAGGCCGGCTCCGAGGTCTCGGCGCTTCTCGGGCGCATCCCGTCCGCCGTGGGTTACCAGCCGACGCTCGCGACCGAAATGGGCGCGCTCCAGGAACGCATCGCCTCCACGAAGGACGGTTCGATCACTTCGGTCCAGGCCGTCTACGTGCCGGCCGACGACCTCACCGACCCGGCTCCGGCCACGACCTTCGGCCACCTCGACTCCACGATCGTGCTGTCGCGGCCGCTCACGGAGCTCGGCATCTACCCGGCCGTGGATCCGCTCGATTCTTCTTCGTCCATCCTCGATCCCTTGGTCGTCGGCGAGGAACACTACGCCGTCGCGCGCGGCGTCCAGAAAGTCTTGCAACGCTACAAGGACCTTCAGGACATCATCGCCGTGCTCGGCATGGAAGACTTGTCCGAAGACGACAAGCGCACCGTCGCGCGCGCCCGGAAGATCCAGAAATTCCTTTCCCAGCCGTTCTTCGTGGCCGAGACTTTCACCGGCCGGCCCGGTCAGTACGTCCCGCTCAAGGACACGATCGCCGCGTTCAAGAAGATCCTCGAAGGCGGCATGGACGATCTCCCGGAACAGGCGTTCTACATGAAGGGGGGATTGGATCAGGTGACAGCTTGAGCGCTAGCCAGTAGTGAGTAGCCAGTCGTGAGTAGGCCGATGCCGACCTACTCGCTACTCGCCAACTGGCTACTGGCTACACCTCGCCATATGAAAACGATTACCATCGAAATCACGACGCCCGAACGGACCCTGTTCAAGGACACGGTGGATTCGGCGACGATACCGACGACCGAGGGGGAGATCACCGTCCTGCCGGGACACATCGGTCTAGTATCCGTGCTCCAGCCGGGGGCGCTCACGTTGCGGAAAGACGGCAAGGAGACGCTCATGGCCGTCTCGACCGGTTTCATCCAGGTGCAAGGAGACGACAAGATCCTGATCTTGGCGGACACGGCCGAGAACGCCACCGAACTCGAAGTCGAGCGTATCGAACGCGCGATCGCCGAGGCCAAGGAACAGGCCGTGAAGACGCTCGCCGAGAAGGGGCGTTCCGAGGACCAGACCTTCGCCGAAGCCGCGGCCGCGATGGAACGCGAACTCGCGAGGTTGCGGGTGGCGCGGAAACATCGCTCGCATGGCGGGCCGCAAATCACGAACGGGTGAAGCGTAGTCCGTCGAAGGAATCGAGCCCCGTCAGACGGGGTTCTTTTTTCGTATTGACGCTATCGCGATCGCGCGGTATCATCGTTCGGTCTCGCGCGCCACGTAACGTGCGAGCAGGAGGCCGAGGATGGGGAGGTATCATGATGCGAAGCGATCGACCGGGCTTGTCTTCATATGCAGCGATATGCGCCTGCATGGTCATGACGGGTTCGGGCCGCTGTTGACCGAGTGTTTCGGAGGATCGTTGCCGGCGCGTTACGATCTGGTCGCGATCCCGGGAGGTCTCTACGGCTTGGTCCGCGGCGACACGCACGAACGTCAGGTCGTCATGTCATACATAGACCTGCTCGTCGACCTGCATCAGTCCGAGACGATAGCCGTGATCCCGCACACGGATTGCGGCCGGTACGGCCTCGATCGGATCGGCGGCAAGGAGGACGTCCTCTTGGCCGATCTGGCCGAGACGAGGCAGGAACTCGAGCGGCGATTCCCGCGGCTCAAGGTCCTTACGGGCATCGCCGAGTGCGACGCGCTCCGTACGACGCGAGTCTACCCGACCGAAGGGTTCGACTCCGCGCATCGCGGTGCGGACGCGAAAGCTCTCCGAGCGTAGCCGAGTCCGTTGGCGGCAGTATGATCGCCGCCGGTTGCACGAACCGGCCTCGAGCGATATACTGTCGCCGTTTTTATCATCGAGGGATCGATCGCGAACCGATCGTCCGCACGAAAGTCATATATGGCTCACACCTGTCGCACGCTCATCGTCCGTTGCATGGATTTCCGGCTCGGCCCCGCACTCGACCGTTTCCTCGAGGCGCAAGATCTCGGCGGCGACTGCGACGTCGTCTCGCTCGCCGGCGCGGCCAAGGGCTTCACGGACGACGAAAGCCGCGATCTCCTGATGAAGCAGATCGACATCTCGAAGCGACTACACGGCATCGAAGAGGTATATCTGATGAGTCATACGGACTGCGGGGCGTACGGCGGCAAGAAGGCGTTCGCGGACGATGCGGCCGAACACGCACGGCTGGTCTCCGACATGCGCCAGGCCGCCGAGCTGATCGTGGGGAAGTGGCCGGAGCTTCAGGTGCGCCTGTGGATCCCGCACATCGACGAGGTCGGTCACGAGACGAAAGTCTGGATCGAAAAAATCGATTGAACGCAGACCGGCCGAAAGGCCGGTCTTCAGGTATGGACGTCAGCGCGACTTACGATCGGCTTCTAGCGGCCTACGGTCCCCAACGCTGGTGGCCGATTTCGCATGACGATGGCGCTTCCGGCTACGACCGTCGTTTCGAAGTCATCGTCGGCGCCATCCTCACGCAGATGGTCGCCTGGAGGAACGTCGAGAAATCCTTGTCGCTCCTCGCCGGTTCGCGTCGTTTGTGCTTGGACGCAATGCGGGACGTGCCTATCTCGGAACTCGAGAGCTTGATCCGTCCCTCCGGTTTTTATAGGCAGAAAGCGTTGAAGCTCAAAGCGTTCGTCTCGTTTTTGGACGGTCGTTTTGCCGGTTCGTTGGATGCGTTGCAGAATCTAGCGACGAAGGACGTGCGCCGCGAACTGCTGACGGTCCGGGGGATAGGGGAGGAGACCGCGGATTCGATCGTCCTGTACGCTTTCGACAAACCGTCCTTCGTCGTCGACACCTACACGAAACGTCTCTGCGCGTGTTTCGATATCGAGCACGAAAGTTATTCGGACTATCAGACGATGTTCGAGACGTCGTTGCCCCGTTCCGCGAGGCTCTGGAACGAGTATCATGCGCTCATCGTCCGCTGGGGCAAGGACTTCGGAACCGGACAAAAAAAGACGAGCCGAAAGGCTCGCCGTATCGTTCTCGCGGACGGTCAGTCGTCGTAATACGCGTCGAGGTCGCCGTGGGCCCGATTGATCGCGTGTCGGAGATGCTCCTCGTCGGTCGCGCTACAGCTTTCGAAGAAGCGCTCGACGCAGGCGATCGGGAAGTCGTCTGCGGCGTGAATCTGCCCGATCATGACCCGTGGATAGAACGAACACCAGATCACGGGACATCGGTAGCCCGCATCCTGTGCCCGACGGACGAACGCTTCGCGGTCCACCTTTGATGTCTCGATGGAGGTGAAAAGGAGCTCTATCGGCGTACCTGCGTCCTTCATCTCTTCGAGGACCATGATCGCGTCGCCTGCCGACAGGGCCGTCCTGCACCCATGTCCCAGGCCCGTCAGCATAGCGCCGGCATTGGCCAGGGATGAACCTCGCTCGTCTACCAAAAGGACTCTCATCGCGTCTCCTTCCTTGCCGTCGCGGATATCTTGCGCCGCGAGACGCGATGAGTCAAGCAAAGAAAAAGACGAGCCACGGGGCCCGTCGCGTCGTACTCTGTCTCCGGTCGTAAATCGATACTGTCGTTCGGTCGGTCAGCCGGCCATCCTGAAACGCTCGATCTCGATTTCCGAGATTCGCCGTCGGAACCTCTGCATGTCCCGGCTCGCTCCGCAACCATGGTACCTGATACGTGCGATCTCGCTAGGTGCGACGATCGCTTGGAACCTCCGGTTCGCGGCCTGCGTGCCGAAAGGGCACATGATCAAGGCGTGAACGTTTCCGTCGACGACCGTCCTGCGCAACTCTGACGCTCCGTACCCGAAGCAGACCCGAAGGTCTGCGATCAGGAGATCGAACGCCCTCTGTCTCACCAAGCTCTCGGCCTTTTCCATGTCGTCCTGCTCGGTCACCATATGCCCGAGATCGGCCAAGAGCTGGGTCTTGGCTGTGACGTGCGGGATCCACAAGGTGACCATGACGATCCGCATTCTCATCAAATGAACTTTCATCGTGTCTCCTTTCCTGTCGTCGCGGCCATCTTGTTCCGCGAGACGCGATTAGTCAAGTCAAAAAAAGACGAGCCGGGAGGCTCGCCGCGTCGTCACTGGCCCGTGACCAGATAGACGCTTTCGGCGCTACCGAACGCGATCGGTCAGCCGTTATCGTTCTCGATCTCCGCGATCGTCCGCTTCAGACCGTCAGCGTTCCGGTCGTGCTTCGACAGGTAGTGCGTCACCCGATCGGTCCGTACGCCGAGACCGGCGCAGGTCTTGCAGATCGTCTCCATCGGGTGCAAGGAGCAAAGGATAGCCTGCTTGACGTACCCCTTCTCGATCGCCAGGTTGATGAGCTCGACGCCGTTCTTCCCCGGCATCTCGAAGTCCGTGACGAGGAGGTCGAACTTCGCCTCCTTCAGGCGTCTTACTGCTTCCTCTGCTGATGCCGCTTCGACCGTCCGGTGGCCGAGATTGCGTAGCCGCACGGCGGTCAATTTTCTCGAACCGTTGCTGTCGTCGACGACGAGTATGTACACTTACTGCCTCCATGATGCGGGAGAGGATATATTGCGGCTTCGAGGCGTGATTGTCAAGACGTGAAATAAAAAAGAGCGGGCGCCGTGGCGCTCGCCGAGAGGTCCGTCGTCTCGTATTCACGATGACCGTCGCGATGGGTCAGCGGGCGCCGACCGCTTCCCGGAGATCCTTCGCGTACGTCGGAGACCGTTTTTCCACGATCCGTTTGACGATCGACCTGTTGACGCGAGCCGAGTCGAAGACATCGAGGGCGCTCGAGAGCGACACGCTCGAGATCACGACGATCCGCAATCCGTGGTCGTGGTTCGAGGCGTCGAGCGCGAGCTTCGCTCCGTTCTGGCCGTCGTTCAGCGTCAGGTCGGTGACCAAGACGTCGTAAGTCTCGGTCAGGGCCTTCTTCCGTCCCTCCTCGAAACTCGTCGCCAAGACGACGTCATGTCCGGCGGCGAACAACACCTTCACCGCCAGCCTGCCGACTTGAGCTTCGTCGTCCACGACCAACACTCGCTTGCCCATCATCCACCTCCTGCGTGTCGGGATGCGGTAAGATTACACCGAGGCGCAGTGAAGTCAAACCGCTTAAAAAAAGACGGGCGCCGAAGCGTCCGTTATCCGTATCTGCCGGAGTTTGCCGCGGCGCGTCCGCGGTGGTAACTTCAGCATAGTCCGTCAGCTGTCTTCGACTGCCTTGACCAGTTCGGTGACGACGTCCGACCTGCCCTTGTAGACGATCGAGTGCAGGATCTTCCAATCAAGACCGATCTGACGGAATCGGGCGTAGATGTCCGGTTGGGCCGAGCCCGTGAACAGCACCGTACGGATGTACGGATCCAGCGCCTTGGCGGCCGCGACCAGTTCGGCGCCGTTTCGTCCGAGGTCGAGCTCTAGATCCGTGACCAGGACGTCGAATCCGCCGCCCGACCGTCGTAGACGCTCGATGGCATCGTCGTAGCCTCCGGTCATCGTCATGCTGTGACCGAAGCGCCCGAGGATCCTTCCTACAAGACGCCTGATCTGCTCGTCATCGCTCACTACCAGGACTGTTTTCCCCATCGTTCCCTCCTTGGTGACGGGAGAGCGGATGTTGTCACGAAATCGCCCGTAAGTCAACCCCATGGACTCGCAGGATCTCTTGAAGGATTTGAACGCGGAACAACTCGCGGCCGTCACCCACGTAGGCGGGCCGCTCTTGATCGTCGCCGGCGCCGGAACCGGCAAGACGACCGTCATCACGCGCCGCATCGCCTGGCTCATCTCCGAAGGTCTCGCGAAACCCGAAGAGATCCTCGCCCTCACTTTCACCGACAAGTCGGCCGGCGAGATGGAGGAACGGGTCGATCGGCTCCTGCCTTACGGCTACGTCGACCTTTGGATCCAGACTTTCCACGCTTTCGGCGAACGGATCCTGCGCGAACACGCTCTCGCGATCGGCCTTTCTCCGAGTTTCAAGATCCTATCGAAGACGGAGCAGTGGCTCTTGGTGCGGCGACATTGGAACCGCTTCGAGCTCGACTATTACCGACCGCTCGGGAACCCGACCAAGTTCATCGATGCCTTGCTCACGCATTTCTCGCGCGCCGAGGACGAGCTCGTGGATCCCGCGGCCTACCTCGAGTTCGTTAAAAGCCGGCGTCTCGACGCGGACTCGGTCGAGTTGCCCGATCCGGAAAACGAGACGAAGCGGCTCCAAGAGGTCGCGGACGCGTTCCATCTCTACAAGCGTCTGCTTCGCGAGGAGGGTGCGCTCGATTTCAGCGATCTCATCAACGAGACGCTACGGCTTTTCCGCGAACGCCCGGCGATCCTCAAGGAGTGTCGCGAGCGTTTCAAATATATCCTGGTCGACGAGTTCCAAGACACGAATTTCGCGCAGTACGAGCTCGTCAAGATGTTGGCCGGCGAACGCAAGAACGTGACCGTGGTGGGGGACGATGACCAATCGATCTACAAATTCCGCGGTGCGGCCGTCTCGAACATCCTCGACTTCGAACGCGACTTCGCGGGTTCGAGCCGCGTCGTACTAACCGCGAATTACCGTTCGCGCCAAGAGATCCTCGATTTCGCATACGACTTCATCCAACAGAACAACCCCGATCGTCTCGAGGCGGCGCTCGCGGGCGCGATCTCGAAACGGCTCGTCGCGGCGAACGGGAGTGGCGGCGTCGTTTCGCATCTGCACGGGCGGACCTTGCAGGACGAGGCGCGACTCACCGTCCTGAAGCTCGTGAAACTCAAGGACGCGGATCCGGAATCGTCCTGGAATGACTTCGCGATCCTGGTGCGCGCGAACGATCACGCCGATCCGTTCCTGACCGCGCTCAAGATCGCGAATGTGCCGCACGAGTTCCTGGCTTCGCGCGGGCTCTATCATAAGCCGGTCGTCATGGACATCCTGGCGTACCTGCGTCTTCTGGACGACCGCCATGAAAGCGCGTCGCTCTATCGCATACTGAACTCGCCGGTGGCTAAGCTCGAGCTCGAGGATCTCCTCCGTCTCACCCATCACGCGAGCCGCAAGACGGAGTCGCTTTACGAGACATTGCATCACGCCGCGACGGTCGAAGGCGTGTCCGAGGCGGGCGTCGTCGAGTGCTCGCGGATCGTGGCGCAAATCGAGAAGCATGCCGAACTGGCCCGGACGCGACCGGCGAACGTCGTCATCCTGGCTTTCCTGAACGATACCGGGTATCTCAAGGCGTCAGCCGCGAAACGCGAAGACGAGGCGCGCGAGGACATGCGCATCCTCGCATCGTTCTGGCGTACGATCGAGAGTTTCGTGGACGAGGATCCGGAGCCGACGGTCAAGAATTTCTTGGCGCGCATCGAGCTCGAGATCGAGTCCGGCGACAGCGGCCAATTGCCGCTCGATCCGGAATCGGGTCCGGAGATGGTGCGCGTGATGACGATCCACGCGTCCAAGGGTCTCGAATACAAGCACGTCTTCATCGCTAATCTCGTGGACAAGCGTTTCCCGACGATCGAGCGCAAAGAACCGATCCGTCTGCCGGACGAACTCGTCAAGGAACATTTGCCTGGAGGCGACGCGCATCTTCAGGAAGAGCGCCGCTTGTTTTACGTCGCTTGCACCCGCGCCAAGGAAACGCTCTACCTGACGAGCGCGGAAGATTACGGCGGCGCGAGGAAGAAGAAGCCGTCGCGCTTCCTCACCGAATCGAAGATCGAGCTCGTCTCCGCGGCGGCGCTCGAGCCGGTGATGGAAGTGGGGGAGCACGCGCCGTCCGCGTCCGTGCCGCTCCCGATGCCGGAGCGCATGAGCTATTCGCAGTTCGAGGCGTTCGACAAGTGCCCGCTCCAATACAAGTTCGAACATATCTATCGCATCCCGAAGGCGGGGAACGCGAACAAGAGCTTCGGCCAGTCGATCCACAACACGTTGCACGAGGCGATGACGCGTTACCTGGCGCGCGCCGCTTCGAGCCAGCAGACGCTTTTCGGCGAGACGGGCGCTCCGTCGCCGCTCTCGTTCGGTGAGGCGGTGTCGCCCGGGGAACTTCAAGAGATCTTCGCCGAGAAGTGGATCGACGACTGGTACGATTCGAAAGAGCAGATGAAGGAACGCCTTGCGCGCGGCCGCGAGTCGCTCATGCTCTACCATTCGCGTCTCGCCGGAACGGCGCCGAAGGTGCACATGCTCGAACAGCCGTTCTTGCTCAAGCTCGAAGGCGTGACGGTCAAGGGCCGGATCGATCGCATCGACATGTTGCCGGACGGGACGGTCGAGATCGTGGATTACAAGACGGGTAAGGCCAAGGACGACCCGGACAGATCCCAACTGTTCATCTACCAACTCGCGGCCTTGCGCGTGCTCGGTCTCAAACCGTCCAAGCTGACCTTCGTATACCTCGAGTCCGGCGACGAATTCTCTTTCCTCGGTACCGAAGACGAGCTCGCCAAGTTCGAGGCGAAACTCTGCGCGATCGCGGTCGAAGTCAGGAAGAGCTCGTTCGCGCCGACCCCGGACAAGAACGTCTGCCGATTTTGCGACTTCAAACGCATCTGCGAATTCTCGTCCTCATGACCTATGAAAGCCTTGAGCGATATCTTGAGACGTCTCGATCAGCAGACCGGTCTCGGCGGTCCGGTCTCGCGTGCGCTCGTCCTCGAAGCCGCGAACGCCTGGATCGGCGGCGAGCTGCCGAACCTCGCCGGACGGGCCGCCGCCAAGTCGATCGTCGGCGCGACGATCGTCGTCCAATGCCAGAGCGGAGTGCTCGCGGCGGAGGTCAAGATCAGGTCGACGAGACTGCTCGCGCACCTCAAGGAACGCTTCGGGACGGGGGCGCCGCAAGCCTTGAAATGTCTGGTCAGGCAGGGTAACCTTGACGAGTACTGAACGAGCCTCAAACCCCGCGAACCGCTTGAAATATGACTCTCCGTCAATACCTTTTGGCGATGTCCCTAGGCTCGCTGGTGACGATCGCCGCCGCCGCACTCATCCTGCGTCTCGTCGAACCGGTACAGGGCGGGATCCTGGCCGTCGTCATGTTGCTCGTCGCCGTCGCGCTCTCGGTCATCGGGGTCTTGGCGGTCCTCGGCGTACTCGTCCGCGTCTACGTCTTCAGGCGTCCGGGGTTCGCGAGCGATCACGTGCGCATCTCGTTCCGACAGGCGACGCTCGTGGCGATCCTGTTCACGATCGCGCTCGCGCTTTCCCATCTCAAGTATTTCGCCTGGTGGAACATGACGATCGCCATCGCGATAGCGGCGGTAGTCGAATATTACTTCGCGGTCAGCGAGACCAATCGGGCCGATGTCGGCGTCGAACGGTCGGGGGGCAGGACGTTATGATGAAAAGATTCTTCGGAAAATTCTCGCGCGATCTCGGGATCGATCTCGGGACGGCGAACACGCTCGTCTTCGTCAAGGACAAGGGCATCGTCATCAACGAACCGACGGTCGTCGCCCTGAACACGCGCACCGGACTCATCCTCGCGGTCGGCCGCGAGGCCAAGGAGATGGTCGGCAAGACGCCCGGACACGTCACGACGGTCCGTCCGCTCCTCAAGGGGGTGATCTCGGATTTCGAGGTCACGGAGCGCATGCTCAAGTATTTCATCGACAAGGTCCATTCCGACCGTTCGATTTTCGCGGCCCACCCGCGCGTCATCATCGGCGTGCCGCTCGAGACGACCGAAGTCGAGCGCAAGGCGGTCGAGGACGCCGCCAAATCGGCGGGCGTGCGCGAAGTGTATCTCGTCGAGGAACCGATCGCGGCCGCGATCGGCGCCCGCCTGCCCATCGAGGACGCTATCGGCAACATGGTCGTGGACATCGGCGGCGGCACCACCGAGATCGCCGTGATCTCCTTGGGCGGCGTCGTCACCTGGAAATCGA
>Ga0172379_10007168_pt1 | contig 14600 bp, 9 predicted proteins | sample GrowelOW334metaG_FD_119756 | JGI IMG/M metagenome (GOLD analysis project Ga0172379, IMG submission 119756) | Groundwater microbial communities from an aquifer near a municipal landfill in Southern Ontario, Canada - Groundwater well OW334 metaG | ecosystem: Environmental > Aquatic > Deep...
AGCAAAAGAAAGTAACTCGCCCTCGGGTGCGAGAACCCGATTAAAAATAAACCGTCGCAACAGCGACACTTTAATAATAAAAATGTTAATGCAGTCTAAATTCGAATAACTGCGTAACATCAGCTACTAACATTTTTACCTAACTCTGGAAAAACGACTTTGCATTTCACTCCAGCAGGAATCTCGAGTTTTGGATTCGGCATCTCAAGAAACACGACAAAAGTCCCGCTTGCCGCATCAATCAACCGATCAACCATATTTACCTTGGCGGAATATTTACTGCCCTGAGGAATCTCCGGCGTAACATTTGCGCTCATTCCGTGTTTAAGCTCACCAAACACCTGCTTAGGTAAAATGACACGTACCCTAAGCGGGTTCATTTCTGCAACCTTGAAAATATATTTTTTATTTGAACCCAACTCAAAAACTTCCCCTTGAAACGCGCCCTGATCGACTACAACACCTTCTACGGGGCTTTTAATTGTTCGTAAATTAAGCAAGCTATTTTGTTGCTGAAGTTCCAAATTGGCTATTTGGCGATTTTCTTTGGCAACTTGAAGTTCTGCCTCAGCCAAACGAAACTCCGCCTCCGTATCTTCGCTATCTTGCAAAGCCATTAATTTTTGACTCGCCATCTCCTGACGTCGATTCAGTTTCTTTTTAGAAAATCCCATTTTGCTTTCAGCCATTCGAATAGGACCTACTTGCTGAGATTTGAACTTGGCTAACTCGGAAGCTGCACGTTCTGCAGCTGACTCAAGCGTTGCCTAGGTTTGCATTTTTTTCACCAAATCGCCTCGCTTAACATCAACGCGATCTATCCTGCCAGTGACCGGGCTACCTAACTCAACCATTTGAGCAGGCTCAATCAAACAATCAAACTCAGCCGCCATGCACTTTGAATACATAAAAGCAGTAGCCAACAAGAAACCAAATCGAATAAATATAGCCAGTAGCATAATTGACAAAAACGATAAATATCATGAATGAAATACAACAAATAACAAAAAAATTGTTCCAAAAACCTCTTTGTCCCAGAAATCGGAAATGGGGACTTAAATACCGCTAAGGCTATGATATAAAAAAGAATATTGACTATTTTCACATATAGAAGCGAGAAAACGTAGGTTTTTTCGCCCCCATTGTCAGCATTAAAAAATCAATAATAAAGATAACTCCATTTTCTTCATTCATCTTTTTCTTACATTTTACCTTTTATAAACCATAGAAAATAAAAGGATACTAGCGTTTTAGCTATGCCGCAAATATTTAGAACAGGATCAACATCCAACTTACGCAACCGTTCAAAAGATATTTAACTCTTTATCAACAAACTCGATAAAGTAAGATTTGCCAATATTGACACGAATACCTGTAAAGCAGGCCTCCAAAATTTGCCTCCATCAGCGTCAGTTTTGATGCACGATATCGTCATTGGGTTGCTTATCAATAAGGTAGAATTTTACGTCGATATTCATACCAGATTACAAGTTTGCCCCACTGCCACCAAAAGATTAGCAGTCATCTTGAAAAATGGGGATTGCTCAGCGTTACAAACTCCGTTACTCATCCCGCTGCTGTTGATCACGCAATAACTGGGCAAACTCATTCGCCGGCACGGGTTTACTTTTGATATATCCCTGATAGTTATCACAACCTTTTGCTTGCAAAAATTCCAGTTGCTCAGGTATTTCTACACCTTCGGCCAAGACCTTAAAGCCCAGAATGTGCCCCATAGCTATGATGGTTGAGGCAATAGCCATGTCGTCTTGTTTGTAAGGAATGTCGTCGATAAAACTTTTGTCGATTTTTAGTGTTGTGATGGGAAAATGTTTGAGGTAAGCCAATGAGGAATAGCCTGTGCCGAAGTCATCAATTGCAATATGAACACCTAGTTGGCGTAGTTTATCCAGAATAAGTCGCGTTTTGTCTTGATTGTCCATCAAGCCGCTTTCGGTGAGTTCCAATTCCAAACAATGCGCGGGGAAACCGGTGTCCTCCAGAACGTTAGCAACCAGACTAGTTATATCGCTATGACGAAATTGGTGCGGCGAAACATTGACCGCCAAAACTAAGGGGGCCAACCCTGCATCCAACCATTCCTTGCCTTGACGACATGTTTCACGCAGTACCCAGGCACCAATAGTGACAATAAACCCTGTTTCTTCCGCAAAATCAATAAATTGCCCAGGAGAGGTAAAACCTTCTATTGGCTTTTGCCAACGTATTAAGGCTTCGGCCCCGATAATTTTATCAGTGGCAATGTCCACTTGCGCTTGGTAATGCACCAGTAATTCTTCACGCTCAATGAGAAGTCGCAAGCGCGATTCCAATTCGATACGTTTGCGCGCCGCAATCGTTAAATCTTCAGAAAAATAAGCAAAGCAATTGCGTCCATTGTCTTTCGCTTTATACAAGGCGGCATCGGCATGATCCATCAGTAATTGTGCCGTTGTACCCTGTTCATACAAGCTAATACCGATGCTCACGCCAATGCGTACTTCCTTATGCTCAAGAACCAAATAAAAAGGTTTGCTTAGCTCAGCAATAATATTTTCGGCGACATAGGCTGCGTCATCGGCATGGCTGATGTTTTCCAATAACACGGTAAATTCATCACCGCCTAAACGGGCAATCATGTCGGCATTACGTAAGCAGTCTACTAGACGACCAGCAACTTGCTGTAACAGTTCATCCCCGGCCAAATGCCCTAAACTATCATTAACCGGTTTGAAGTTATCTAAATCCAGCATCATTACCGCCATAAGCTTGCCATCGCGTACACACATCTCAATGCCGTGCTGCAAACGCTCTAACAATAAGCGGCGATTGGGTAATCCCGTCAGCGGGTCATAAAATGCCAGTTGGTGAATTTGTGCTTCAGCCGTCTTGTATTCGCTGATATCGGTCATCGTGCCTATGTAATGGGTGATTACCTCATCGTTTTTAACCGGCGTGATGCTCAACCATTCGGGATAAATCTCACCGTTTTTACACCTATTCCAAATTTCGCCTTGCCATGCCCCCAAATTTTGAATGCTCCGCCACATACCGCGATAAAAATCGGTGTCGTGACGACCCGACTTGAGAAAACTGGGATTTTTACCAATGGCTTCTTCTGAACTGTAGCCGGTTATTTTAGTAAAGGCTTTATTAACGCGAATAATGATGTTATCGGCATCGGAAATCACAATACCCTGTTGCGCTTCAAAAACTGAGGCAGCCAATTTTAGCGCCGAGTTATTTGCTTGTAGTTCTTGATATTGACTATAGAGACGCAGAAACACATGGACTTTGGCTTTCAATATGTGATCGTCTAAGGGTTTAGTCAGATAATCCGTCGCCCCCGCGCTATAGCCGCGCATTTTATCGCTGTTTTCTTTATAGGCCGCGGTTAAAAAAATTACCGGTGTATCGGCAGTGCGAGCATCGGCTCGTAGTTGCTCACAGACTTCATAGCCGTCCATTTCAGGCATTTGCACGTCGAGTAAAATCAGCGCGTAGTTTGTTTCGATGGCCATGGTTAAAGCATCAAACCCATTACCGGCTTCGTGCAGCAAGGCATCTATGCCTTTCAGAATGGTGCGTATGGCAAAACGGTTGCTTGGATTGTCGTCGACAATGAGAATCTTGGCTTTTTCCATCACAATCTTTCATCCACTGAGACCAACAGACTGATAATGTCCTCTATGCCGGCAATATAATCCACATCGACTTTCTTAATGGCGGCATTAGGCATGGTACTGAATTCCGCATCGAGTGGGTTTAATACCATGCACAAACCACCCAGTTGTTTAACGACCGCCATACCATCTGCGCCATCAGAATTTGCGCCGCTGAGTATGACGGCGATTAAACTGCTTTCAAACACTTCCGCTGCACTTTTAAATAATACGTCAATACTGGGACGCACGGATTTTACGGGTTCGTCTTCTGACAAGGCGAAAGAAAATCGGCGGTTTTTCTCAACCAGCAGGTGATAATCGGGCGGGGCGACATAAACATGCCCGGCAACAATAGGCTCTTTGTCTCTTGCCATCGTCACCGGTAAATCGGTTACTGCATCCAGCAGTTGTGCTAGATTACTTTCGTAACCTTGCGGCAGATGAGCCACTACCGCAACGGCCAAGGAGTATTCTTTAGGTAAAGCCGCTAACAGTTGCTTTACCAGCGGCGTACCACCCGCTGATAAACCTATGACCAACATTTTATACATCAGGATACACCAATGAGTTTACGATATAGCTGCAATGAACTGTCCAGCAGTTCCAGCTGCGGATGTTTTTCCGGCAAGTCTACAATATTTTCGCCTCGTCCTAACAGTAAATAGCCGCCACGCTCCAGGCTACGCGCCAGTAAATCAACCACGTGTTCTTGCAGGGTATTGCCAAAATACAGCAAAACGTTGCGACATATCACCAACTGCATTTCTTTAAAAACATCATCGACAACTAAATTATGTTGAATAAACTCTATCGGCTGTTTAAGTTCATCGCGAATAGCAATGTCATTATTCTTTTCAATAAAAAAATCGGCAAAGTCACCGCTGCCGCCTGCCTGTGCATAATTATCGCTCCATTGTTGTTTGTACCTTACCGGCCAACAACCCCTCTGTGCGTTATCGAGAAATAACGGATTAATATCGGAACTGAAAATGCGGCTCCTTTTTAACAAGCCCGTTTCATGCAGCAGAATGGCCAAACTGTAGGCTTCTTGTCCGTAACCACAGCCTGCTTGCCAAATATTGATACGCGGGAAACTCGCGAGTTGCGGCAAAATAGTGGTGCGCAAATAATGCCAAACGCCAGGGTCACGAAAAAATTCTGAAGTCGGTACAGAAATGCTGTTGATGACGGTTTGCGCCACCTCCTCGTCATACAGCGCTATAGGTATGAGTTGCGATAAATGCCCAACATCAAAATAATGCATTAACCCTAACAATCGACGTTTCAGTGATGCTCTGGCGTAGCCGGAGAAATCATAACCGTAACGTTCGTTAAGAGCATTCAGCAGCAGATTGACTTCCACATCCTCAATGTGATGATTTTTCCATTTGATTAAAGCAGCCATTACAGTGTATTGATCAGTTCGATTAAGGCATTAACATCAACAGGTTTAGCTAAATAGGCATTCGCGCCTGCTTGCAGGCACAGCGCGTCGTCACCTTGCATCGCTTTGGCGGTGATCGCGATAATCGGTAACTTGTCATAATTTAAAGCGCGAACACGGCGTATCAGTTCATAACCATCAACTTGCGGCATCATGATGTCGGTAAGCAGCACATCAAACGATGTTTGGCCCAATAGTTCCAATGCCTTTATGCTGTCAGGCGCGACTTCTACCACAAAGCCTTTACTTTTTAACACCTTGGTGAGGGCATAAAGATTGCGCGCGTCATCATCAACCAGCAGTAGTTTTTTGCCCATTGCCTGCTCCGAACATGCCGAAGCGGGGCTGTCAGTATAGCGTAAGGTATATAACACTTCCTCACGCAAACGGTCACTTAACGCATCCTTAGTAACGATGCTCTCGGTCACGCCTTTCAGTTCGAATACTTCGTTTTCGGTTAACTCGCGTGCCGAATAGATAATGATAGGCGGCGGATTCAAATGATGTTGCGCTTGTTTTAGCCAATCAAACCCGCTCATGTCGGGTAGTTGTAAATCGAGAATGACCACAGCAAAACGATGCGTTTGCAAGAGTTGCAACGCCTCGCCACCGGTTTCGGCAGCAACGATGTCTAGCGTTGTATCTTTCAGCAGATTTTCGACAAATTTTCTATCAACGGGATTGTCTTCAATCAATAAAATCTGCGGCACGGCTGCATCATGCGTCACTTGTACCATCGTTTTCAGTGCGTCGATGATAATATCGCGGGTGACGGGCTTTTCCAGAAAGCCTAGCGCGCCCAAAATTTTTGCCTCTCCGGTATCGACCGCTCCCGACATTATGAACACTGGAATCTTGGCCGTAGCCTCGTTGGCTTTCATCTGCCGCAACAGCTCCATTCCGCTCATTTTCGGCAAGCCCAAATCGATAAACGCTCCAGTAAGTTGTGTTCCCGCAAGCGTCGATAACGCTTGTTCAGCTGATTCGACGGCTACGGGGGTAAAGCCTAAGGCGGCAATCATGCGGCCTAGAATAGCCAATAAACGAGTGTCGTCCTCCACCAACAGGATACTACCGCCCGCAGCCGTAGTGACTTCAGCTACTGGGGAAGGTGCCGGTATGGGTAAATGCGCTTCAGCCTGATTGTCAGACGGCGTAAACAGTTTGCTTAGACGTAAAATAAACTGACTGCCCTTCCCTATCGTGCTGATAACGGTGATTTTCCCGCCCAGCAGATGCGCCAAATTACGGCTGATTGCCAAGCCCAAACCAGAGCCGCCATACTTGCGGCTGGTTGAACCGTCTAATTGTTGAAACGCACCGAAAATATGTTCCAGTTTATCGGGGGGAATGCCTATGCCGGTGTCAACCACTTCGATCTGTAAATCGTCATCGATTTGGCTGATCAGAACCTTTACTGAGCCCACCTCGGTGAATTTAATGGCATTGGTCAGCAGATTTGACAGCACCTGCGTCAGTCGTTGCCTATCGGTATAAATAGTTTCGGGTAGGCTGGCTGCAACTTCTATGCTGAATGATAAGTTTTTTATTTCTGCTTGCGGTAAAAATACCCGCCGTATATAAGCTGTCATTTCATTCAATGAAAAAGATTCTTTTATCAACTCTAATTTTCCCGCTTCTATTTTAGACAGATCGAGAATATCGTTAATCAACGTTAATAGTTGTATACCGCTTTCACTGATAACGCTGGCCGATTCGATTTGATCCGCAGAAAGATTGTGCTCGTCATTTTCAGCCAAGCTCTTGGACAAAATCAAAATGCTGTTTAGCGGTGTTCGCAACTCGTGCGACATATTGGCTAAAAATTCCGACTTATATTGGTTAGCTTGTTGCAGCTCTTCGGCTTTAGCCTTGACGTCGGTAACGACGTCTTGCAGTTGCTTGCTTTGCTTTTCCAGCAATTGATTTTTCAGCGAGGTTTCTTCTTGTTGAGCGCGTAATTCTTCTTGGCTGGATTTCAGTTCTTCATTCTGCGATTTCATTTCCTCCGATTGACTACGCAACTCTTCGGTAATTGCTTGCATTTCAGCGTTACTTTGTAACAAAGACTGTTGCTGTTCGAGCATTATTTGATCGGCTTTCTTTTTATCGGTAATGTCACGGGCGGCGGCAAAAACCCCCGCTACTTCGCCTTGGCTATCGCGGTAAACGCTGGCGTTATACAGCACATCGGTAATGTTGCCGGTAGCATGGCGAATGGCCAGTGAATAATCGGTGACAAAACCTTTAGAGAACGCCTGCTTATAACCGGCACGCGCTTCATCCGGCTCGGTAAAATAATCGCAAAAATCACTGCCGATCAGTTGGCTGCGCCCCACGCCGGTGACTTTTTCGGTCGCCGCGTTCACATCCATGATTTTGCCGTCCACACCGATAGTGACTAAAGGATCGAGACTGGATTCAATTAAACTACGCGCATAACCCGAACTGGCGAGTAACTCGGCGGCTTGTTTACAGGTTTCTGCCAACAACAGGGAATTATGTTCAGCGGCTTGCAAATTGGCAAAATGCAAGCCCAAGGCAGCGGAGGCTGCTTTGAGAAATGCGTGTTGTTTTGCTTGCAATGAACTGGTCGCTGCTAGTTCCAGCACCGCCAACACTTCATTTTTATGAACAATGGGATAGATGATTAATTCATGTGGGGCGAATTCCGCCAAGCCGGTGCTGATAATCGTTAAACCATCGGGTACCGGCGATATGACCAAAGCTTGATTACTTTTCGCACACTGCCCCAATAAACCTACGCCCTGCTCAAAACTGGTCTCGGCTTGATTACTGCGCGCCAAACCATGGGTGCTGACGCGCTGGTAACGCCCTTCGTCCAGTATATAAACCGCGCCAACGGGAACGTCCAACAAATCGCACAATAAATGCAAAATCCGTTCTGCCGCCGTGTTGACTGAACTTTCCACCGACACCGCACTGGTCAATAACGTGACATTTTCACTGAGCCAATGTTCCTGTTCCACTTGTTGAACAATGATATGAAAGGTTTCTGCCGCCTTGGCGATCTCGCCAATTTCGTCGGTACGATTTAATTCGGGCACGCTGATTTGTTCGCCATTCGCCAACCGCGTCAATGCATCAGTAATGCGAATCAAAGGCCGTGTTACAGTGCGTCCGCCCCATATCCCCAAACTGACGGCAAATAAGATTAACCCCGCAGTGGTAAACAATAATACGCGCTGGAGATTATAGTATTCGCGTAATACCTCAGAGTGCTCGATTTTAGTGACAATACCCCACAACACCTTATCGCCCAGCGCGTTGGCAAAAGGGGTAAACGGCTTAACCCTTGCTATGATTTCAATGCCGCGATAATCCGGCGCGATCAGGGTAGCCGTTTTGCCGGACAACACGGTTTCTGAGGGTTTGGTGTTAATCTGTCTTTTCAAAATGGTGCTTTCCTTGCTGAAACGGGAATCGGTCAGCATCCAACCGCCCTTGCCTATCACAATGACCTCGCCCGTTTCCCCCATGCCCGTATTATCTATCATCAACTCACTCATCTTAGCAATGGGCAATTGAATCGCCACCACCCCTAAAAACTGCTGCTTTTCCTCATCGAATACCGGCATCGCAATAAAACTGGCCGCCTGCATGTTGTTGGGCGCGTACTGTGAAAAGTCAGAAAAACTGAGTTGCCCAGGAACAGCATCATGCAGCAACGGTGTGACCGCTCGCGCTAACCCCGAATCCCGCCAAGGACCTGAGCGTAAATTAGTGGCAAAATCGACTTCTTTTTTCAAACTGAATACCACATTACCTTGGGTATCAATCAGAAATATATCGTCTAAACCGAAAGCATTATGGCGACGGTTAAAGTACAACTGGGTGACACGATGTATTTTGTCATACGCGGCAATTGACGCGGGCATTTGCCTAGTTCGGTTATCGTTTTCAGTCGCTAGATAATTTTGTTGCAATAGCATTTGGGCATTGTCGCCCAAATTGTGAAATTCCGCGCTCAAATCGCCCAACAGCGTAATCGTAGTCGTTGAGACCGAAAAAATGGTGATATATGCCTGTAGCGTATCTAACCAACGACTCAACTCACTCACTCTGGCTTCTGATACTGCAACCAGTTTTTCCTTCGCAGCCGTTTCCAAGGCATCCCGTGTCAAATTCGAGGTGATGAACAAGGCGATAAGCATTGCGAATGTAGTCTTGGATAGCATTAACAACAATAATCGAGCTTGAATTTTCACGCGCTTACCTAATTTTTAACGACAGTTGTAGGAAATAGAATAACTATAGACGATGTGTCATTACTTCGACATGAAAATGTACAACATAAACCTGATGGGAGCGGTATGAATTGAGAGGTTCACGTACCGTCGGCGAGAGCCTGCGACTTATTAATCAATTGGAAGCTCTTTTACTAAGATGCCAGGACTGGCGAAGGATATTCAAGAATTACAGAAAGAGGTTGTTGCCATTCAAAACCAGCTTAAAATATTTCTTAAGCCAGCGTCTCTTAAAAGAATGGCGAATTTTTTGATGGCATGATGCTGTTTGGATTGAGATATGTGCGCAATGGAGCGGGGAGCTGTTCGCACAACGCTACTTTGACGCATCGGCGCGGGAAGTCTTGCCTGACTTTTGCGTGTTTCAGTTGTGATTCGTTATACAAAAAATACCACAATAAGAACAATAAGGCTTATAGGGCGCAATAGCGGCTTTATCGCGTATTGCGCCGTGATAAACGCTACTGCGTCCTACGGATCGCGCTTTACAGCGTTGAATAAGTCCATGAGACCGCCCGGAAATCCTGTGGAGTCGGCCCGATGGTAAAAGAATAAAACGCTTAACGTAAGTGCGACTATTGATAATACCAGTAACGTAACAGGCACTTTTAAACCTTTTTGATCTGCGGGGGATAATTCAGCTACACCCATCCTTATTGCGGAAATGTCAGGAACTTCGTTTACCGCCTCCCTGCTACTCTGTTCTGCTTTCCCGGTAATAGGCGGAGCGAGTTGTTCTGCCGTTTCAGGAACAGGTTTATCTGCTGTTAGCTGCGATTCCTGACTTTTTAATTCTATTTCTCTTTCTCTAGTATTTAGCAAACAAATGTAATGAAAGACGTCTGTTCTTAATCCCATTCTCTGCGTTGCTTCATAGATATCCCGCGCGTCAACGACTGATTTTTCCCGTTCAAAAGCAACGTTGAATGACCTGTCACACAATGAGTTGATCGTACGCGGCGTCCCACCGGTACTAAATGCGACGGAGAGCGCCTCCCACCCTGTATCTGAAATGAGGGCGGGGGTGCCACCGGCCACCTGAATGCGATGCGAGACATATTCGAGCACTGTATCGACATTCATCTTTCCCAGAATTTCGAGTGTAGCGATTCGCTGTTTAAAGGGTTCCATCTCAGGTCTGTTTATCGTTTCCATCAATTCTTCCTGACCGAGGAGCAGCAACTGGATGAGTTTAATTGATCCTTCTTCAAGATTGTTCAGCAAACGGATGCCGTTGATAACATCGTCTGACATCAGATGTGACTCATCCATGATGACCAGACACTTCTTCCCTTCAGAATTGATCTTTAACAGGGCATTTCTGATGTCCCTCAAAACAAAGGTCTTCTCAGTCGATGACGGCTGTAATCCGAGTTCCTGGGCGATAAACAGATAGAGGTTAGTGCTGTTTGCCGGCGGTTCACCCATCCATATTAATTTGATGTTTTCAGGAAAATCGAATTTTATCATCTGGCTGAGGGTCGTCTTGCCGGAACCGATCGGCCCGATTACAACGATTAATCCCCGGCCGCTCTGTAAAGACCCGGATATCTGTTTACGTATAAGGGCATGATCCCCATAGTCATAAAAAAACAGCGGATCCGGTACATTCTCGAATGGGAGTAAATTAAGGTTAAAGTGCTCTGTGTACATATTCATTAATTCTTTCCTTCTTTAGGCATAAGCCTTACCTCGACCCTGCGGTTTTTTGCTCGGCCCTCTTCTGTGTCGTTCGATTCTATCGGGCGGGCGTCACCATAACCGATTACTGATATCCGGTCGGACGATACACCATGAGAAACCAATATATCCGCGATGGCTCTTGCCCTGCGTAATGACAGATCCATATTGTCAACGTCTAGCTTACCGGTCGGTATATTGTCGGTATGACCTTCTATAATGACGCGACTGTCTTGAGATGCTGATATTTCCCCGACAAAGTTCTCAATCGTAGGTAAAGCAACGTCATTTAAGGCGATCTTGCCAGGACGAAACGTCCCGCCGCCAAAGACCGCCAGGGTCCGCGGCTTGTTTTCGGTATCTGTGGTTTTGATGCTTTCAAGGACTTGTTCTTTTGTTTTGAGTTTGTCCTCAAGCTGGGCAATTTTCCCCTGTAGGTCTGCAACAATGGCCCTGTTGGCATCCTGATCTTCCGTCAATTTCTTTATGACGTTGTTTGATTCAGACGTTACGTCTTCTCGGTTGTCCTGATAAGAAGTTTTCTGATCCGGAAGTCCCAGTGTCTTAACCGTGATAATGGCTGATAAAGTAAAAAATATAATAGACAGTCCAATAATAATGAAACGCATAATAAAGTACTCGATTTAAGATGAGGCTGAGACGCAATGTATAACTGCATGCCGATTAAGTTCTGTGACTCCTTTATTTTTCTATACCAAGCACAATAAATACCTGCAAAATCTAATAGTGGAAAAGACGTGGAACCCATAAATGGTTTCAGGCTCCGCCAAAACACCTCTTTACGATCGCCGACAGACGCCTTTCTGATTTACGTCAGTTCGACGACGCCCTTAATTAAACGATATAAGACCTGAGTCGATAAAACAATCAGTGCTAACACCTAATCATATGGGATTGGATATTTAGCGAGAGGAATACTGAAGACTTATGGATGTCTCTAACAACTTTCCCATTGCTGAAAGGCACATTATTATCACACCTGCGCTGGATGAGCCGTTGACCCTGGAACAATGGTTGACCCAGTATGACCCTACCCGGCGGCAAAATTACGATTAACCCGCAAGGACTGCGACTGCCTGATCACCAAGACATCATCTGAATTGATTGCAGCTCCCTGCCTCACACTCGTTGTCGCCACACCTGTATTTGTAAGTAGTTGTACGGGTTTATCATGGCTATCAAACAAGAGATACTGTATTCTGAGTTTTTCAGATCTTCATAATGGGCGATTGACGTAAAAATCTACTGGGCTGCCAAAGGCCCTCATAACAGGAGCAACGCCTTTGTCTCTCCAGTCAATTAAACAACAGTTTTTTGTCTTGCTCGACAAGCCTTATAGCTCGACGCATTATCTGGTGAGCTGGGTTTTCTTGCGCGGCTTGGCCGTCATCTACTTTGCCGCTTTTGCCTCGATGGCGGTGCAAATAGAGGGCTTGATCGGCGAGAACGGCATACTCCCGATCCAGTCCAAATTGACGGAAATAGCGCCGCTTTTCCCTTATAGCAAATACATCGAGTTCCCTACCCTGTTCTGGTTTGATGCCTCGGATCAGACGCTGGTGTCGGTCTGTTATGCGGGCATGGCGGCGGCTGTTTTATTGCTGGCGAATATGTTTGCCAGAATGGCTTTGGTGCTCTGCTACGCGCTGTATTTGTCGATTTCTGTAGCCGGGCAGGACTTTACCGCGTTCCAATGGGATGCGTTTTTGCTTGAGGCGGGATTTCTGGGGATATTTTTGACCTGGGGCTCGGAACTGATCGTTTTCTTATACCGCTGGTTAATCGCCCGATTCATGTTTATGGGCGGCGTGGTCAAGCTGGCCAGCGGCGATCCTTCCTGGTCTAACCTGACGGCGCTAAGCCATCATTACCAGACCCAACCCTTGCCGTCGCCGTTGGCTTACTATGCCTATTACCTGCCGCAATGGTTTAATGGGTTTTGCGTTGCGGCGGTATTGGTTATCGAACTTGTTGTGCCATTTTTTGTGTTCCTGCCCCGGCGCTTTCGCCTGTTTGCCGCCTGGAGTTTTATCGTTCTGCAAGGCAGCATTATCCTTACCGGCAGTTACAATTTTTTTAACGTGCTGACGATTTTGTTGTGCCTGTTTTTATTTGACGACGAGGATATTGAAAAAAGACTGCCGACGCGGCTTATCTCAGCTATCCGGCAAAAACAATCCAGTCCCGGCCCTATTGCCAATGCCGCCGCCAAGTTCTGGGTGGGCCTGGTGCTTTTTATCTGTGCGACGCATATCTGGATATACCATGCCAAGCGCACGCCTGTTGCGCCGTTGAATTATTTGGTGCAAGTGACGTCGGCATTTTCGCTGGTCAACGATTACGGCCCTTTTGCGATCATGACCACCGAGCGCCCTGAGATTATTGTCGAGGGTTCAAATGACGGCAAGAACTGGCAGACCTATCACTTCAAATACAAGCCGGTCAATCTTGACCAGCCTCTAAAATGGAATATCCCCCATCAACCGAGGCTGGACTGGCAAATGTGGTTCGCGGCCATGGAAAAGCCGGCAGCGGATTCATGGTTTGCCAAGTTTATGGGGAAGCTGAAGGAAGGATCGCCGCAAGTGCTGTCATTGCTGGCGGACAACCCTTTCCCGGAAAAACCGCCGTTTTATATGCGCGCTCTTTTATACCGCTATTCCTATACCACCCGTGAGCAACGCGCAGCCACCGGGCAAATCTGGCAGCGTGAGTATCTGCGGGAATATTGGCCGCCGCAGGAAAATCGGTGTTGCTGTTGTTGATTGACTCAACGCATTAATGCAGTTTGCGAAAAGACCCGCTGCCATTGAGTTAAGCACCTTGACACCGTAGGAGCGGGCCGCGCCCGCGATATTTTGGGCAGCATTTGCAGAGTTTTAGCGGCTTCATCGCGGGCATGGCCCGCTCCTACGGCGCTTAACTTAATGACAGCGCCCCAAATTGCGCTTCCAGCAATTGAATCGCCCGCGCTACTCCGTCATTGCCTTGCATGGACAGACTTGCCTGTTTGGCATTGTCTCGCATAGTCTTTGAGTTCAATAGCGTTCGTATGCCCGCGGCCAAAGCCTCCGCAGTCACTTTTTTCGCGGGCAAAGGCTTGCCCGCCAAACCCAGCGCTTGCAGTTGCCGAGCCCAGAATAACTGCTCATCCATAAACGGCACCACCACAGACGGGCAGCCTGAGCGGGTTGCGGCATGGGTTGTGCCTGCACCGCCGTGATGAACAATCGCCGCGCAATGTTTGAACAGCGGCTGATGCGGATGCCTGCCGATGAAATAGACCTGATCGGTCTGGCTGTCCGCAGGATAGCGCGTTGAGCTGGTCTGGATTATGGCCCGGCAACCAGCCAAAGCCACCGCTTCCAAAAACAGCTCCATGCTCCAATCAGGCACCGCCTGCTGCAAGCTGCCGAAAGTCATATACACCGGCGCTGCGCCACAATCCAAAAACTCGGCCAGCGAACCTGGAACCGTCCAGTGCCGGGCATCTTCGGTTAGATTCAGAAAACCGCAAACCTG
>Ga0172379_10007169_pt1 | contig 14600 bp, 15 predicted proteins | sample GrowelOW334metaG_FD_119756 | JGI IMG/M metagenome (GOLD analysis project Ga0172379, IMG submission 119756) | Groundwater microbial communities from an aquifer near a municipal landfill in Southern Ontario, Canada - Groundwater well OW334 metaG | ecosystem: Environmental > Aquatic > Deep...
ACCACGCCGTCCAGGTCCACGCCGAGTATGAAACTGCTTTCGTCCATGCGTCCAGTATGCGTGGGCTACAGCAACGAGTCTAGGTCCACCTCGGCGGCGGTGCAGGGCATGGCCACGCCCCAGTTGTCCAGTAACGAGGGATGGAGTTCGCCGAAGATGCCTATTTTTTCGCCCTTGAAAAGTATCGAGGCCGACCGGCCGGGGATGAAGCGGGGGTCCGTTGTTTCCTCCACCATGTATTCCCGGGACAGGTAATAGAACAGGGCCTGCAACTGGCTGGAGACTACGTTGAAGTTGGCGTCCCGGTCGGCGTGCAGGAACCCCAGGTGCTGGCGGGTACGAACACCATAGTTTTCCTTCTCATCCCGGTAGGCCACCTTGCCCACCTCGAAAATGCGGTGCGGGTAGACTGCGTTGCCGGAGACCGATTCGGACATCATCAGGCAGGGCAGGACCGAGTCGCGGACGTACTCGAAGTTCTCGCTCATGGGGTTGGAGATGCGCACCGAGCGTGAACCGTCGAGGTTCATGCGTTCGACAAAATCCTTTCCGGACCCCAGGTAGTTGTAGATCATTTCCTGATAACCCAAACCTATAAGAGATTCCTTGACCTTCCGGCTGAAATAGGTGATGGGCGTGAGCCGGCCGATGGTGAAATCCCGGGGTGCCAGGGGCGCGAAATTCTTCATGCACCTGCCAATCATCACATCTTCCACCACGTCGGCGGCGTGAAGGTAATCGTTGCGGTATTCGGCGGGGTACACGAGTATGCCCGCCTCGATGGGGGCTTCGGGTTTCTTGACAGTGGCTCCGCCAACTCCGATGGAGTTTCCTGCAACCCCGTTAGCTTGGTTGAGAAGTGCCAGCGGCACTTCCCCGGGACCTGTGGTTTTTTCTGCCCTGCAGCCCATACGCTCGATCGCCTGGACGCATTCGTCCGCGCTGAGTTTCTCTCCCAGAAAGCGGTGTACCCGGGAAAGCGGGCAGAAAGTGGGTTCCTGGAAGTAGAAGGGGAAAACGACCGAACGGCCAAAGGGCGTTTCGTAGGGATAATCCACACGCACTGGTATGATGTCGAAACCCGCGTCCGCGAAGTCGCAGGCCACCATGTTCACGGCCAGGGTAAGGGATTCCAGGTCAGTTCCCGTCATCTCCACGAAAAGGTCCTCGTCGCCAACCTCCACCGCGCCTATCCGCGCGCTGTTGATGACCGGTGGGAAAGAAAGCGTGCCCCCCGCATCGTCCATGATATAGGGGAATTTTTTGAAGCCGGCGACTATGTGTCCGTATTCCAGTCCTTTGGGGTGTTTTTCGCAGATTTCCCTCAGGCTCAGTTCCTGTTCCATGCCGAGGGGTACGAACTTCGTATCGTCCGGGTCGGCGGCCACATAGCGCACCGGCCAGGAAATCAGTGAGGAACGATACACACCCATGGCGATGGACCGGCGCTTGCGGCCGAAATTCCAGCAGAGTTTTTCCTGGGTCTGGATGACGTCCTTGAGCATCAGGTCGTCGATGGGTTTGCCCGAAATGACGAAGGCCGCGATGAAGGGGCGAATGTCCTCCAGGGCGGGGTCCACGAAAACGCGGTATTTGGTGTTATCCTTTGCCCCGGTTCCGCCGGCGGAGGTGTTGGCTGCGGGTGTGCCGGAGGCCCCAGCCCCGGATGTTTTCCGCGTGAAGAATGGATACTCTGGTCGGTCAGTTCCGCCGTGCACGCGCAATTGACGGGCGCAACCCGCGGTGGACCACAGGTCCGGGCGGTTCGTGTCATTCAGCTCGATCTTGAGGGTGCGCTCGGCCGCGGGGAGTTTCGGGTCCGAGTCCTCGTCCAGCTCGGCCTTGGCGCAGGTGAGGGCTTCCTCGAAGGTATCACGGTTCGGGTAGCGGTGACCCAGGAGGCTGTAGAACAGGTTTTCATTGACTTCTATCTTGGGCATGTCGTGTGCTTCCTTTTATGCATGACGCACGGGTTGTCAGAGACCCTGCGTGTCAGCGACCCGGCGTTTTCCCGGTTTTTGCGGCGGCTTCCTGCGATCGGCGCAGCCTGACGTTCTCGATATCATTGCTGAAAAGCTCCCGCAGGTCGTTGATGCCCAGGGCCATCAGGGCCATGCGGTCTATGCCTATTCCCCAAGCCAGCACCGGCACGTCTATGCCCAGCGCCCTGGTTACCTCGGGCCTAAAAATACCGGATCCGCCCAGCTCGAACCAGCCAAGCACCGGATGCTTGATGTGCACTTCCACCGAGGGTTCGGTGAAGGGGAAGTATCCGGGAACATATTTGACTTCCTTGGCCCCCGCAACCTCGATGGCGAACATTTCCAGGAAGCCCAAAAGGGTTTTCAGGTTGACTTCCTCGCCCAGCACGATGCCCTCGGTCTGGTAGAAATCCGAAAGGTGGGTCGCGTCGACGCGGTCGTAGCGGAAGCAGCGGGCTACCCCAAAATACTTGCCCGGTATCTTGGCCGTGGGCAGTTGCCGGGCGGACAGCACCGTTCCCTGGCTGCGCAGAATCAACCGCTTGGTGAACTCCCGGTCGAAGTCATAGCGCCAGCCGCGGCTACCCGTGTCCCCGCCGTCGGTGTGCGCGGAGGCCACGCGGGACAACCAGGGTTCCTCTATGAACTTGGCCTTGGTGGGTTCGGCCACGTAGTACACGTCGTGGATATCCCGCGCCGAGTGGAACTGGGGCATGAACAGCGCGTCGGAGTTCCAGAACTCGGTCTCCACCAACGAACCGTCGAATTCCTCGAAACCCAGGGAGGATAGTTTGTCTTTTACGTCTTCCAGGAACTTGGCGTAGGGATTGGACCTGCCCACCAATAGCCGGGTAGGCGGCACCTTCACGTTATAGGCGCGGAAGGAGCCCGCCTTCCAGGCTCCTGTGGACAGCATTTCCGGCGTCAGGGTTCCGATTTCGTCACCCGTAATGCCCGCGGCTTCCAGCGCGGAGGCCAGCGCCCTGCTCTCGGATACCAGCCTGTACACCACCACTTCGCGTTCCACGATACGGAAGGCCGCGTCGGCGGCGCCGCGTTTTTTGGCGACCCCCGCGATGGCGATTTTTTCGGCTTCCGACAGAACTGATTCATCCAGCAAACCGGTCGATGTAGCAGCGCGTTGCAGCAGTGCCTTAAGGACAGACAACCTGGCGACAGGATGCGCGGGATCGGCGAGACTGGCGGCCAGGTCCGCAGCAGCGGCGAAAGTAACGCGTTTGGCCTCATCCATGGCCAGCAAGCCAATTTTTGAGAGCGAGCCAAAGGCGCTGCCTATATCCTTGTTGCCTACACCTAGCGCGGTTGCGATTTCGGGCAGGGTCAGGGCACCTTTTTCCCTCACCAAGGCCAGCATGCGCTGCTCGGGAATTCCCATCCCGTTCCACGAGCGTCCCAGGTCGGTAATTTCGTAGGAGACACTGGGTTCGCGGCGCAATTCAGTAACCAAGCCCTTGCCGGTCAGCCAGGATAGCGCCTGGTTACCGTTGCCCGGTTTGAAGCCCAGTTCGGACTCTACCCTTTCAATAGTCAACTCATCCGTGGGGAGGTAGTGCCGAACGATGCGCACCTCAAGCGGGTGAAGGTTCTTAACAATGCCTTGAATGTCCATATTCCCACATTGATACCCCAGACAGCGCAGTCATGTAAAGCCGACAGGTGGTTTTCGGGTATTTCAAGCGGATTACCGGGCAGGTAAAATTGGACAATCTGCCGTATCGATGCCATACTCGAGGCATGAAATCCGCGACAAAGGAATTGTGGTTCGAAACGAAACGGCTGCGCGAATTCATCAACATCACGCCCCAGGTAGAGGACGTAGTCAGGGAATCGGGCATCCTTGAGGGTCTCTGCCTGGTGAACGCCATGCACATCACCGCCAGTGTTTTCATAAACGACGACGAGGGCGGCCTGCACCGCGACTTTGATGACTGGCTGGAAAAACTGGCCCCCCACGAGCCAAGCTCCGCATATCGGCACAACGTGGGTGAGGTGAATGCCGACGCACACATGAAGCGGCAAGTCATGGGACGCGAGGTAGTGGTCGCAATTACCCGGGGTGAACTGCACCTGGGGCCTTGGGAGCAGATTTTCTATGGTGAGTTTGACGGGCAGCGCCGCAAGCGGGTTTTGGTCAAGGTCATAGGCGAATAGCCAACGTGTAGCCCGCGGCAGGTCCTAGAAAACCTTGAAAGGAACCACTTCCTTCACGATGACGCGAAAGCGGGCGGCACAGTAAAAGTAACCGGCATCCACCCAAAAGCGGGGGATTTCCGACAGTACCAGCGTTCCACGCGCTTCCTTGGGCTTATTTCGCTCGGAACCACGAAGGATGCCGCGCAAGGCTTCCCTGGCAGAGTCTTCCAGGGCATCGCTTTTTCCGCGTACTCCAAGATAGACCGGGGCACTTCCGGTGCCTTGGGCATTTTTCGCGCTTCCTTCCCTTCCGGCTGCCAGATATCGCCGCTGGATTTCGTCCGGCCTGTATTCTGCCCATACGTACAATTTCGACCCCTCGGAATATGTGTCCAAGGCAGTCATCCGGGAATCGCCCCAAAGAATGGTCCCGAGTGGCTTCAGCTCGAAGAATTCTTCGATCTGCCTGGTTTTGTCTCCCGGCTCGTACAGGAAGGACCAACCATAAATCATGGCGGCAAAATCCACGGCAGCTTCTTCGAATATACGCCGTGCGGCCGTCTGTTGGTCCAACGGGTACGGTACTCCGGGTTCCATTGCAGCTACCGGTTCCAGGTCCACGACGAACCTGCCCTGCAAGACTTCATCCGCGAAAAGGGGCACTCCCGAAAACAACACGAGCAGAAAAAGGAGGATGTATTTTGGCAAGGGAGTTATGCGCCTGCCGGTAAAAATCACCAGTGTCGATGTCCGATAAGCGAACGCCAAGGATTTGCTCCAAATCTGATCATGAAATACAACCAGGCAAAGCCAAAGCCGGCCAGGTGGGTCAGATGGGCAACACCCTGCCTGAAACCGAACAGCATGGAACCCACCTCGATCGCCGTATATCCCAATACCATTATCGGCGCCCGGAGGGGCAATATTCCCCAAATATAGATGAGCGAGTCGGGGAAAAAGGTGGCGTAAGCCAGCAGGACGGCAAAGACCGCCCCCGAGGCACCCAGAAGGTACACGTACCACGAACCCGTAAGCACATACACACCAAAGGAAAAGGTTCCGGCCAGCAGGCCAGTGACCAGATAGTAGAGTATGAACTCGGCCGACCCTACTTTGCGTTCCACTTGGGTTCCAAAGAAGAACAAGCCAAGCATGTTCATCAATAGATGCGAAAGGTCACCATGGGCGAACATATAGGTGATGAATTGCCAATACGCCCCGGCCTCAAGGACGTTCCGTGGGTTCAGGGCCAGATACGCGGTAGACCGCGGAAACATGCTCTGCAACAGGAAAAACAGAAGGTTCACGCCGATGAGTATGAAAGTGGCATTGAAATACGAATAGCGAAAAGACTTGCGGATGTAATTCATGCCTTCAAGATACGACCCGCAGGCAGTGGCGGTCAACATCCGGGTCGACTAGACTATTACGATCATGCGTCCGGCAGTTTCCTGGGGGGTAGTTCCAGCTCCACGTCGCGAAAAGCGTAGCTTTGGCAGGCCAGACGTTCTTCGGGGCTTGCGCCTATGGCGTCCAGCCGCAACCGTTCCCTTTCGGAGACGGGACTGAGTCCGGCAGCCCCGGCCACCACCCGGACCTTGCAGGTTCCGCATAAGGCCTTGCCCCCGCAGTCGTGCCGTATTTTGACGCCTTCGCGTACCAGGGCGTTAAGAATCGATACTGCCGGAGAGGTATTCAGCCTGAATGGGTGTTCCCCGTTGGAATGGATCTTGGGCATGGCAAACTCAATCCGCTACGCTTACGCGGTTCCTGCCTGCCTGCTTGGACCGATATAGGGCTTTGTCCGCCCGTTCGATCAGGTCCTTGGAGGAAGAGTCCCGTGTCTTGTCATAGAGTGCTATACCTATGGAAATGGTTACCCGCACGGCTACCCCTTCGAATACGGTGGCGGTTCCCTCAACTTCAAGCCGTATTCGTTCCGCTATCTGCAAGGATTCGGGCAATCCCGAATCCGGCAGGTACAGGACGAATTCCTCACCACCATAACGGGCAGCGACATCATTGCTCCTGATGGTTTCCTGTATGGCCGCCGCTACGTTTTTCAGGACCAGGTCGCCACAACCGTGTCCCCACGTGTCATTTACCTTCTTGAAAAAATCTATGTCCAGCATAAGGATCGCGATGGGACCAGACCCTTCGTGCAGGCTACCCAAGCGCTCTTCCAGTACTGTAAGGAAATAATGCTTCATCTTGAGCTTGGTCATCATGTCCGTAGTTGTCATCTCGAACAAGAAGGCGTTGTGTATGGCGATGGAAGCAAAAATGGCGATATTCATCACCAATTCGCGCTCGTAGTCGCTGAAGGGATCCGTGCCTATCCTCTCGCCCAATACGATTATGCCATTTATGGCACCCTTGGCTTTGAGTGGGACTATCAGGGATGGTTCCAGTTTCATAAGGCCGTGGAGCCCATCGAGGGCGCCGGGTATCTGCCGCAATTCATCCAGTGTGTAGGAAGCGTACTCGCGCAAGCAGAGGGTGATCAGGGGATGATCGTCAGGAATGACATAATCCAGGGTATGGTCAAGATCGAAACCCTGAAAATTCCGGTGAAGGCTGAAATTTCTGGAATCCAGACCTTTTTTGGCGAAAAGGCCGGCTTTGACCACCATCATCTGACCCATGCAGGTATCAAGGATGGAAGATATCAATATTGAGTAATCCAGGGTGGAATTAAGACTTTTCGATATTTCCAGAACCTGATTCAAATCATATATCTGTTTTTCCAAACCTACGCATGAAACGGTATCCGACATATTAGTGTTCATTTTCCTTCCCGGTAATGGAATCATAGTCCGGGGTGCTTGTTTCCGCAAATTTGAATAATCCGCTTGTTCCAAGGATCGAACGATATTCGTCCATGGTCGATGCCCGGACCAGGGAATTCCGTACCGAGGCTGCTCCGGGGACACCCTTCAGGTACGCACAGAATTGCTTGCGCATCTCCTTGCAGGCGATTTCCTCTCCCGCGTCGAAAGCCAGGAGTCTGAGTTGCCTGAAAGCAGTTTGCATGCGAAGGGAAATCGGTACGGGAGTAAATGAACCCCTCTCCAGATACTCCCTGGTTTCTGCGAAGATGAATGGGTTGCCCATGGCCCCCCGGGCGAACATGACGGCCGCGCAACCGGTGCGGACAAGCATTTCGGCTGCGGCTTGGGCGGAAAAAAGATCTCCCGATCCTACTACCGGAACTGATAATGTGGAGCTCAGATCTGTTATGTGGTCCCAGTTTGCCTTGCCTGCATAGGCCTGAGCCCGGGTCCGGGCATGGAGGGCAACCAGGACAGCACCAGCTTCCACGGCAACCCTGGCGGTTTCACGGTAATTTAGGGAACTATCGTCCCAGCCCGACCGTATCTTGACCGTCACCGGTACGCCGCCCAATACCCGTTGGGATGCGGAGACGACTGCTTCGACAACCCGGGCAAGGCGGGAAGGATCGCGAAGCAAGCCAGACCCCGCCCCGGTTTTTACCACCTTGGCTACAGGGCACCCACAATTTACATCCACTACCTCGGGTTTGAAATCCACCAACAATTCCGTGGCCTTGCCCATGGTCGCAGGGTCGGCTCCGAACAGTTGGATGGCGTAGGCTTTTTCATTATCGGCTCGGCGCATCAGGTGGGCGGTCTTGGCGGAGTTCCGGGTGAGAGCTTCGGAGGATACCAGTTCGGTGCAGGTAAAATCGGCACCCAATTCGACGCAGACAGAGCGGAAAGCCCGATCGGAATAACCCGCCACGGGGGCCAGGAAGAGATTTCCCGGCAACAGGACGTTTCCGAACCGGACAGGTTTCAATAGGGACAACACGGTATCCTTGATTCAACTAAAATCCTAAGTCCTACAGACTCCTGGTGCTTGGATATGCGGAACCAGAGGCTCTCGGCAAAGTTGGAAAGCCTCCGGTCCCGGACCTTTTCAGAGTGGTAAATCGAAAAATCTGTTGGAATTATCCCACAGCTGGCTGGCCATGTCCTCTTCACTCATTTCAAGCATTTCGGCAAGGAAACGACCGGTGGATGGCAGGTAGGCTGGCATATTCCGCTTTCCGCGATAGTCGGCGGGCACCATGAAGGGGCTTTCCGATTCGATGAGGATCCGTTCCAGCGGAATGACCCCGATGGTATCGTGAAGGTTCCGCGCGTTCCTGTAGGTAAGATTACCGGCGAAGGAGAAATACAGGTTCAGGTTGAGCGCCCGTTCCGCATAGGCCCCGTCCTCCGAGTAACAATGGAGAACCCCGCCTTTTGGGGGAAGCCGCTCGCTCAGGATATCCAGAACGTCGTGCCCGGCGTCCCGGTTATGGATGATGACCGGTAAGTCGAGTTTTGCCGCCAGTTCAAGCTGGGTTATGAATAGTTCTATCTGCGACTTGCGATCGCCGAATTTGCGGAAATAATCCAGGCCAATCTCGCCGATGGCAACCACGCGGGGAAGCTTGGCCCCCTGTTCGATGGTCTGAATCCAGTTTTTACCTGGATGCTGGACTTCGGAAGGGGAAACGCCTACAGCATGATAGACGTTGGAGGCAGACTTTAAATTCTCGTAAACCTGCGAGAAATCGTGGAGACTATTGCAAATCGACACGATCCTGGAAACTCCGGCTTGCCGGGCTTCCTGCGTTACAATGAGCTGCTCGATTGGGTCATCGTAGATGAGCCCAATGTGGGCGTGAGTATCAAAATACTGCATGGTGTTGTCCGAAGAGATTCGAGATCGGGGGAGTCCAAACTGGATTGATTAGTAATATAGCATACGAATGTCCCGGAGTCAACGAATTAGCTTGAGACAAATCCTTTATATACCGTAAATCAGGTAAGGAATGGCATAATCATTTGACAGTATCGAACTGTCCTTGGTATAATCAGGTGAATTAGTCTTGCCCGTCCAAAATCAAGGAGTGTCGACCGTGCCTTCGGTCCATCGATACAAAAAACTGGAAAATAGCCTGGTTCGACGCGCTAAAAGAACGGTCGTATCGGTTGGGCACGCCCTTGGCTCATTCTTTTCTGCGATAATCAATGTAGGAAAACGCCGTTATACGGTAATGTTGGTTCCCCACTCGGAAAAACGTGTCTATAACCTCCATGTAAGCCTGTTCTCCATGCTCTTCCTGTTTCTGGTGCTGGGTACCGTTGTCGGTTCGCTCGCCTGGTACGGCGCAAGCTACGCGGATACAGCCGGCGCACTACTGGAAAAAGACGGCAAGCTTAAAAATACCCAGGCAAGTCTTGATCAATTACGCGACGAGACTGCCCGCATGCTCAAGGCAGCACGGGGTTTCGAATCCAGCCTCGGGTCGACACTGGGAAAATTGGGACTGGATATTTCCGGCAATAAAAGCCCATCGAATGCCAATCGGGGTGACCTTTCCTCCTTCTTTGACCTAAAGGAAACCGCTGAAGGTAGCCTCAAGGAAGTGTCCGAGGTCCGCCGCTTGGCAGGATACCTTTCCAGTGCGGTCGATCCGGTCAGGGAATTGGGAGATCTGCTGAGCGCCCAGAGTTCGCTCCTGACGGATATCCCCAACCTTTGGCCGGTAAAAGGCGGTATCGGCCATATTTCCATGTTCTTTGGTCAGAACGAGAATCCCTTCACCGGACAGTGGTATATTCACAAGGGCGTGGATATTTCCACCTACCGGCAGGGCGATCCGGTCCTCGCCACTGCGGATGGCCAGGTGGTGACGGTGGATTACGATATAGGCGGATTCGGTAACTACATCATCATCAAACACAAGCACGGTTTTTATACCCGCTACGCACATCTTCAATCGTTCCGCGTCCAAAAAGGGCAGAAAGTCGAACAGGGTCAGGCTATCGGCTATATCGGTAATACCGGCTTGTCCACCGGGCCGCATCTGCACTATGAAGTGCACATAGGTTCGGACGTAGTAGATCCGATGAAGTATCTGAATATCCGTGCCAGTCTTGCGTCCAAAACCCGGTAACACGGAACCAACTCATGGCAAATAATAAAAATCAGGATCTCGTCATCAATTCCATCGTGGGTCCGGGTTCGAGCGTCCTGGGCTCCATCACGGTTGCCGGGTTCATTCGTGTGGACGGAGCCGTAAAAGGTGACGTGAGCGCGAAAGGCCGCATCGTACTGGGCGAAAGGGCGAGGATGGATAGCGACCTTCGGGGGACGAGCGTGGTGGTCGGTGGAGTGGTGAAAGGAAATATTTTCGCCAGCGAACGGGTGCACATCCTCTCCACGGGGCTTGTACTGGGGGATATCATCACGAAACGCATTCAGGCCGATGACGGGGTATTCATCAATGGACGTGTGATAGTGTGTGGCGAGGACGGCGATTTCGATGCTCGGCTCAAGGAATACCTTGAAGAACGCGGGGTGGTCGAAGCGGCTGGTGGCACGTTGCCGCGCGTATCAGAAGAAGTCCAGGTGAAATAATGGCCAAGGTCGATTTTCCCGAAGGAAACGCACCCTTTTTTACCCCCTCCGCCTACGCCAACGCCGGAGCGAGTGTCAAACGGGAAGACAGGAAAATCAGGGGCCGCCCCAAGACCAGCTCGTTTTCCACGGTGTTGGAAGGTTTGGGGACCGAAAGCGCCCAGCAGGATCCGGCTTTGGCCAGGCTCGATCCAAACGCTTCTGCGGAAGAAAACCTGCGGCTGCTCCTCGACGAGGTCCATACTTCGGGGGAGGATTTAAAGGCGCGGGCAAGCCCGGAAGCCATCAAACGGTATAAGGCAGCCGTGCGATCCTTTCTTCACTATATTGTGGAAAACGGCTATACTGTCGAGGAGCATGTGAGCGGAGCGAACATACTCAAGCGCAAGAAGTTTACATTGATACAAGTGGTCGATCGCAAGTTGGAACAATTGGCGGCTGGTATTCTGGCAGGACAACAGTCCCAACTTAATATCCTGGCGCGGGTTGATGAGATCAACGGTTTGCTGGTCGATCTGATGCGATAGGGGTATGCCCATGGATGATCGATACGAGGAGGACTACCAACCCTCCGAAGAAGAAAGCATCTTTGATGCCGATGGTATAGCCGGCGAGCAGGTCGCCGGTCCGGCGCTTCCTTCGGGAAGCCATGCCGGATCCGGACCGTTGCCCTCGCCTCTGTATAGATTGCGGCTGGGCTATTCGCACGAAACCTTCCTGGCCTTTTTTGAAGGACCGGAAATCCAGCCAAGGGATCGGGTAGTCGTGCCCACCCGGTACGGACGGGATCTTGCGGAAACGATTGGTATAGTCCGGAATCCGGGTTACATGAATCCGGCGGATATTGCCAAGATCGAGCGGGTCGCTACCGAAGCGGATCGCGAACGGTCCGATGTGGATACCAAACGGGAAGCGGAGGCTTTTAAGGTTTGCCGCGAAAAAATTTCGTTGCACAGGCTGGACATGAAACTTGTTTCTGTCCATTACTTGCTGGACGAACCCAAAATCCTCTTTTTCTTTACCGCAGAGACTCGGGTCGATTTTCGTGAACTGGTTAAGGATCTGGTTGGTATTTTCAAGACCCGCATAGAGTTGCGTCAGATTGGCGTACGGGATGAGTCGCGTGTGGTGGGTGGTCTTGGAGTGTGTGGCCGCGGTTATTGTTGTCATGCGGTTTCGGACAAACTTAAGCCCGTGTCCATCAAGATGGCCAAGGACCAGAATCTGTCGCTTAATTCCATGAAAATTTCGGGTCCTTGCGGACGCTTGCTCTGCTGTCTTTCCTATGAGCACACGTTCTACCAGGAAGAACGAAGATCCATGCCGCCCGAAGGTTGCCGCATTCATCATGACGGGGTGATGTTCAAGGTGACCGAGATCAATCCTCTTTCCGGACGGTTGAAACTCTACGGTGAGGATGGTCGGGTTCTGGATCTGACCGCAGATAAATTTGAACGCGCCGATGGGCGCTGGCGTTTGCGGGAAAACCAGGAAAATTCGGCGGAAACTTCCGGACCCGAATCCAGCGGTCGATAAGCGGATGATCAGGATCGGAATTTCCTCGGTATGCTATCGTAACGCGAAGGCGGAAACCATAATTGACTCGGCCCGGGCGGCAGGCTTGGGGGGTATCGAGTGGTCTGCCGATACCCATGCCCCACATGGTGATTCCCGGAAGGCCGAAATACTGATGATGGCGACATTGCGTGCCGGTTTGACCGTGAGCGCCTATGGTTCGTTTTATCGTCTGGGCATGAATGAAAGTGGTGGCGCATCCTTCGAAACGGTGTTGCAGACCGCACGGCACCTGCAGGCTCCGGTGATCCGGATCTGGGCTGCGACCGATCCTGAAAGGTACAAGTCCCTCAGGAAGAAAAAATCACTTTCCGGGGCAGCTCGGGAGATGACCCGCGACCAGACTGCCGGAATTGAAACATTGATAAGCCAGGCAAGGGGCCTGGCCGATGCGGCCGGAAAATTTGGTATCACGCTTTGTATGGAACCGCACGACTCCAGCTTGGTCCATGACTATGGAATGCTGGAGACTTTGGTGGTTGGTACTGGGCATCCGTTTTTTAAGGCCTGTTGGACACCCATGAACACTCTGGATTTTTCCGCTATCCACGCTTCTGTAGAGAGGCTGGCACCCCTGGTCTCGCTGACCCATTTCAGGGCGGAGCTACCATTGTTGGAAACTGAAACCATTCCGCAGGAAAGTCCCTGCCTGGCCATGCTTTCCAGGATGGCGGAAAAAGAACGGGGTTCAAATCTGGACAGTTGGGCGCTAATCGAGTATGTGGAAGATGATTCCCCACAGACCCTGGCAGAGAACGCCCGTCGCCTGCTGGATCGTATCCGTCCAGTAACCAGATAGACCGCTACCTGACCTTCAACAATTCGAATTCGAATACCAGATAGGAATTAGGTGGAATTATCCCACCGGCTCCCGCCGTATCCCGGAACATGTGTTCCGGGGCGAATACAACCAAACGTTTTTCCGCCTGTTTCATGTCACCAATGATTTCGTCCCAGCTTGGAAATACCTTGCCCGCGCCCAATTGAAATTCCAGGGGAGCGCCTTGAAGGTCGGAGGAATCGAAAGTCTGGCCATCCAGAAACATGGCCTTGTATTTTACAGAAACGGTATTTCCCTTAACTGGTTTTACACCTGTTCCCGGTTTTTGAACCACATAGCGGATACCCGAACCTGTCATGGCAATATTGGGCCATTTGACCTTGATAGTGGCCAGGTCGGACTCCCGTCGGGCTTGGGAGCGGGTCAGTTCGGCACTTTTCGCATTCCTGATCAGGGCGTCGAAATCGCCCTGACCGGTTTTGAAGGAACGGGCTTCGTTGCCGTTCCGGATTATCGTGATCGTCTCCATCCTGTCGCCTTGGACTATCGAATTAACCACATTCTGCCCTTCTACGACTTTTCCGAAAACCGTATGCTTACCATCCAGATGCGGCGTAGCCTTGTGGGTAATGAAGAATTGGCTTCCATTCGTTCCGGGACCGGCGTTGGCCATGGATAGGACACCTGGACCATCATGCCTGAGCGTAGCGTTGAATTCATCGGGGAAACGATATCCTGGACCCCCGGATCCGTTCCCGGCGGGGTCGCCCCCCTGGATCATGAAGTCGGCGATAACCCTGTGGAAAGTCAGACCGTTGTAAAAGGGTTTTCCCCGTGTGGCATCCAGGGTGCCCTCTGCCAGTCCTACGAAATTGCAAACCGTCAACGGTGTTTTCTGAAATTCAAGGCGGATGACAATTTCACCACGATTTGTTTTGATGCGGGCAAAAAGTCCATCCCCCAAGGCGGCATCCTTGGGAGCGCAACTGGCCGCTCCTGTAAACAGGATAAAAAAACTCAGGCCAAGGAAAAACGTGGGCACATGACGATGATTGGACAAGAAATGGGACACAGGAACCTCCAGAAGTATAAAGCCATTGGCTTTTCAGCGTTGCGTCGGCGTTTTGGAATCGACGGTTTGTGCGTCATAACTCATCAAGGACTTTTTTGACTATTTTACGTATACCGGTGCACTCCCGTTTGATATCTTCCGCGATCAGGGTGAGCGCTAAGGGATCGCCCGCTTTGGCGCCGTCCCTGTAGCGTTTTACCAATTTGAGAGCTCGAAGAGCTCCAAGGCCGGAAAGGATATTCACGATGCCGTTCAGTTCGGTCTTGGCACCATCCAGATCACCGGCGGCATTGCGTTCGCCGAAATGGCTTACCCGTTTGGGTAGATCCTGGCTTGCGATCATCAGCAAGCGTCTGAACTCGTCCACCGATGCCGTGTATTGCAACTTCAGCCGGCTCAGGTCAAAACGGATCTTTGTACGTACCGCCTCGTCAATCAGGGCAACCAGGAATTGCGCGTTTACCGGCTTAATCGCGTGTCCATCGAAGCCTGCCTTTTCATAACCGCCCTCAATTTCTTCATGTCCTACCGAGGCCAGGGCGATGACGGGGATGCTCGGGTCGTAGGCACCACCGGAATAGGACCTGATAGCTGCGGTTGC
>Ga0172379_10007170_pt1 | contig 14600 bp, 9 predicted proteins | sample GrowelOW334metaG_FD_119756 | JGI IMG/M metagenome (GOLD analysis project Ga0172379, IMG submission 119756) | Groundwater microbial communities from an aquifer near a municipal landfill in Southern Ontario, Canada - Groundwater well OW334 metaG | ecosystem: Environmental > Aquatic > Deep...
AACAGTCAAATCAAATAGAACTAAGACGATGGGCACTATGACCATAATGCCGCAACACAGCTCGATAATCGATTGGCCAAGACGCTTCCGCGGCCGCGACGCAGTCATAGACATATAGCTAACCTTTTCACTAACCAATGCTCACGCAAACTTAAAAGCCCCAATCATGTTATGCCCAGCCAGAGCAAAGCTAACCTTGACTAGGGCGGCGCTGACTAGCGCCGGGGCAGTTCCAATTAACTTCTCGGTAGCTTAGAAGCAGCGGCTCCGGGGTACTATGCTAGATATGACGGGAGTGACCAATGACAGACAGACATAGATTTAGACCCAAACGTGGTTCAGGAATTGCTGAGTTCATACCAGCACTTTTTGTTTTCCTATTTATCATTGCTCTGCCACTAATCAATCTTCTCACCTTCGCCATGGGCTACGCCAACGTCGCCTTGCTTGGCACCCAGTGCGCAGTAGATGCTGCCAATGCCAGTTCCTACCCAGACGCGCTGACAAAAGTACAATCCAGAGCCAACTCTATTGCTTCGTCGAGCATGGGTCGATTCGCCAAGATGGTTCCTATTGGCGGGTATAACGGATGCGGCGTCAATGTATTTATTACCGAGACCGACATCAACACCAAGGCTGTTGTTGAATACGGACCCAATACTAAAATGACGGCAGCGTACGACCCAAGCAACAAAATCTACGAATACACGATTAGAACCAGCTTCAACATTGGCCCCTTCATGAGCCTGGGTGCCATACCGTTTATTGGTGGCATTCCCATGATTGGCGTACCAACACCTGTGAGCACAGCCACCCATCGAGCGGTTGAGCATTCCGAGGCGCTTTCACTGTTCCAACTACCAAACCAATTTAGTTTATTGGCTAACGGCCAATTACCATTGCCCCTGGCCTGGCTATAATAGGTGTCGGAACTACTTATTTCTAAAGCATTGAGACACTGACAAGTTGGTCAAGTACAAAGATTATTATCACGTTTTAGGCGTCGACAGAAAAGCCAGTGATGCTGATATCAAATCGGCTTATCGCAAACTGGCCCGAAAAACTCATCCAGACGCTAACAAAAATGACCCTTCTGCCGAAGAGAAGTTCAAAGAACTAATAGAAGCATATGAGGTCTTAAAAGACCCTGAGAAGCGCAAGCGCTACGACATGCTCGGCGCCGACTGGAAGGCTGGTGACAACTTCAGACCGCCGCCCCAACAGTCTGGAGCCAACGACGGCAGCTTCAGCTTTGACTTTGGCAATTTCGGAGACTTGCGCGGCAATAGTGCTTTCTCAGACTTTTTCGACAGTCTCTTCGGCCAGACTTTTGGCGGAGGAGCAGCTGGCGGCCCAGTAAGACCACAACAGCAGCAACAACAACAACAAGCTGGTGCCGGCAGAAGGCGCAACCTCGACCAGGAAGCAGAAATTGAACTAACAGTTGAAGAACTCGCTCAGGGAGCCAGGCGCACGCTACAAGTCAGCACTCCTGGTGGCAAGCCTAAAACGATTGAAGTAAAAATTCCCGCCGGAGTACGACCAGGCAAAAAAGTTAGGGTGGCAGGAGAAGGCGCCACCATGGCCGGTGGCACACAAAAAGGCGATCTCTACCTGCGCGTGAAAGCTAAGCCGCACAGTTACTACACAATTGACGGTGATAATCTTATCTGCGAATTAGAGATTACCCCGGCCCAAGCTGTAATTGGCTCAGAAGCGGTAGTAACAACTATTGAGGGCGCAGTCAAAATCAGAGTTCCGGCTGGTAGCCAGAACGGCAGACTCTTGCGCCTTAAGGGTAAAGGACTACCTACGCTCGGTGCCAGCACCCGCGGTGACCAGCTAGTGCGCACTAAAATTGCCATCCCCACTGAAATCAGCGACAAAGAAAAAGAGCTTTATGAGCAGCTTGCTAAGCTAGAAAAAGAGACAGCTGCCAACGGCCGCAAATAATAGTCTGCAACACTATCTGTTTTACTACTGCTTCATGTGAATATACGAGGCAGCCGCTCTGAACTCATCGTAGCCTGATTGCGACTGGTTTTGATTGCACATAATTTCAGACATCACTTCGTGCACTTCAGGATCTACTTCTCTTAACTTGATAGCCTGGTTGGCAATATCGCGAGCGTCTTTAAAGCGGTTGCTGGCGATATAAAGTCGGGCTAAAGTGAGAAGAGTTTTGAGATCTTCTGGATTTTTCTGATAGCGTTTTTCAGTGTCTTTCAGGGCACTAGATACGATACCAGCGTGAGCCTCAACAATATCTTTGACTGCATAGGGATAACCGAGCAAGTCTTTCTCGCGAGTAAAGCCTTTTTGAAACTCTTCAAAGCCCTCTTGCTGCTTGCCGTCTTGGGCTAGAGCAAGACCTAACTCTCTCTGAACACCCGGATCTGAGTTATCAGACTTAAGCAGGGCCGTAAGCTCTGTCACGGCCTTAGCGGAACTATTGGTGCGCATATAGAGGGCGGCTAGTTCTTTATGAGGTGTGGACCAAGTTGAAGGGAAAAGTTGAATGATTTTTTCATAGACAGCAATGGCATCGTCGTCGCGATGCATGATCGCTAGCTGGCGTGCATAAAGCAAGCGGATATAGGCACTGTACTTGGCTTGCTCAAAGGCTTTGTTGCAATAGCCAATACCAACCTCTTTGTCAGCCTTACTACCGGCCTCAACTAAGACCATTCCCGCCGCCATCAAGGCCCTAGTATCATTGGGTTTCTTGGCTACAAGTGCTTTAGCAGATTCTATAGCTGGGCCAACTTCTCCGTGCGACAGCAGTTTCAGTGGCTCCAGTTTATTGATTTCAGCAATGACAGTCTCGGCTGCAATAGTTTTGTCTTTGACTTCAAGGTCTTGCTGCTCGGCGGTCAAGCCATAAATTCCAGTTTTATCTTTCTCAAACTTACCTGTCTTAACGAAGGCGCCGCAACAGACTACTGCCACTACAACGGGCAAAATCATGTCAAAGACAATGCTGATTTTACTGCTGCTTTTTCCACTGGCTGCTTTAGCAGCCTGCTCGGCCTCAGAACCGGCGGCGGGCATACTCGAAAAGGAAGCTTTGAGATTATTGTGGGAGCGCCCAGGATCGGAACCCGACGTCATACTATCAGGGGGCAGACTATTTTCAGACATCGTCGGAGCGGCGTTTGTAACAGCTTCAGTACTAGCTGGAGTCGCCGGAGTGCTATCAGCAGGCTTCTGGGCGTTGCCTTTTCCTGCTTTGATAGCATCACTCTTCTTCTTAAACATAAGCCTCGCTTCCAAATACTAATGGCTATTAAAATTCTGCCTCAAATCGAGCCAAGTTAAAACAAAAGATTCACAAACACCCTTCTTTGACACATATTGATCAATTTGGCGCTTTGCATCCTCACTCAATTTTAGCAACTTTGAGAGATACGAACTGGCCTTGAAGTTGCTTAGTTTAGCCGCCCCAATCGCCTTTAGCTCAAGAGTAATCAGCGAATCAATAAGCAAATCGGGCTCATAGTCATCATCAATGAGCTGCTGCAAAGCAGCTGATAAAGCCAGAGCATCTTTGCTACCGGCCTTTAACTTTTGCACAAAAGCGTAGGTACCAAGTTTTTCCACCAATTCGCGTCTAACCAGTTGCTTACTTTTGCTCTCGCCCCCGCCAGCAGAAGCTCCAGCTGCAAGGTTGTTTGTATTTCCTTGAGAGGCAGCGACAATCTGTGCGATGGGCCCGACATTGTCTTCTACCCGGTTGTTCAAAGGAACGACCTGACAGCGACTGACAATTGTAGTGAGGACGTCATCAGAAGTTTGGCTGAAGAGCAAAAATAAAGATGGCGACTTAGGCTCTTCGATGGTTTTCAGAAGTGCGTTGGCAGCGGGACGATGAAATGCAGCTTCATTGGCCTCAGAGACGATGACAACTCGGGTGTAATTAGAGGTTCGAGCCAGTTCTTCAGAGAGATTACGGGCAGCCTCCACCGGAATCTTGCCGCTCTTACCAGCTTCAGCCGAGAGCACTAGCCAGGCTTTAGGGTGCTCATCTTGAAAGAGCCAGCGACAGTTCTGACAGGCTCCAGCTAACGCTTTGTGGGCAGCGTCACTAAGTTCGGCCAAGGCTGAACCATCGTCATCTACAGCATCGGCCTGCCACTGCAGCATGCAAGCTCCCTGGGCTAGCTTATCTTCTTTAGCACAATTGAGGTAAGCAGCTAGTTGCCTAGCTATCAACCACTTGTCTAGATAGGCTCGACCAGTAAGAAGCAGAGCGTGGGCAAGACGTTCCTGTTCAATGCCGTTAGCAAGCAGTCTTGTGGCTACGGCTTGTCTTTTGGCTAGGTCGGCAGAGAAGAGGTTTTCCATGTAAGTAATATTAACGTGTATTGGCCCCGAAAAAATTGACAGCTCTTGGCGAGTCGAATACACTATCTCCGGTCAAAAAAACGTGCATGGGAAAGTGCTGACTACTGAGATCAGGTCCCTGTGCTCTTTTGCGAAAGCTTGTCTGGCGAAGATTCCTTTTATTAAGGTTTACTCAAGAGAGAGGCGCGCAAAGCAATTCTTTGCTGACCATTTCACTTGGCTTTCTGGAGAGTAACCCTTGGCTAACGTAGTTGTCGTCGGAGCGCAGTTTGGAGATGAAGGTAAGGCAAAAGTAACAGATCTTTTGGCCAATAACGCTGACATCGTAGTGCGCTACCAAGGTGGGGCCAACGCTGGTCACACTGTGGTGGTAGGAAAAGAAACCTACAAATTCCACCTTATTCCTTCCGGAATTCTATATCCCGGCAAGATCTGCGTACTTGGACCTGGCATGGTAATTGACCCCAAGGCATTCATCAAAGAAGTAAAGTCTTTGACAGATCGCGGCCTTGACGACTCGCTACTGAAAGTTTCGGCTTCAGCCCACGTGACAATGCCCTACCACTTGGCTCTAGACGCAGCTGAAGAAGAAAGTCGCGGTGACAACAAAATCGGCACCACCAAGCGTGGTATCGGACCAACTTACGCTGACAAATGCGCTCGCTCTGGCATCCGTATGGAAGATTTGCTCGATCGTGAAGTGCTCAAAGAAAAATTAGAGTGGATGGTACCGCGCAAGAACCTACTGCTAGAGCGCATGTACAATCACCCACCTTTCAATACAGACGAAATCTTGGAAGAGTACGCCTCTTACGGCGAACAAATGCGCAAGTATGTTTGCGATACATCGCAATTGATCTTTGAAGCGGTCAACAACAAAAAGAACATTCTTTTTGAAGGCGCACAAGGCACCATGCTTGACCTCGATCACGGCAGCTACCCATTCGTCACAAGCTCCAGCCCAACAGCTGGTGGCGCTTGTATCGGTGCTGGTATCGGTCCGACAATCATTGACAGAGTTATCGGCATCTCCAAAGCCTTCATGACTCGCGTCGGCGAAGGCCCCTTCCCTACTGAACAAGATGGTGAAGAAGGTGAAATGCTACGTCAGACCGGCAAGCCCTGGGCTGAGGTTGGTGTCACCACTGGAAGACCAAGACGCTGCGGCTGGTTCGATACCGTTATCGGACGTTATGCAGTTCGCGTAAACGGCCTAGACTGCCTAGCTATCACCAAGCTAGACGTTATGGACGAATTTGACGAAATCAAAATCTGCGTAGCTTACAAAGATAAAAAAGACGGCACCATCCACAAAGAACTGCCATCAATTGGCTCACAGTTCAAGCGCATGGAGCCTGTCTACAAGATCTTCCCAGGCTGGAAAAAACCGACCTACAAAATTACAAGCTTCGAAGAGTTACCTGCTGAAGCCAAACGCTATCTAGACTTCATCGCTGAAGAATTAGACTGCCCAGTGGCTATTGTTTCAGTCGGCCCAACTCGCGACAAAACAGTTGTAATTGAAGATCCAATTCACGGACCAAAACGTGTTCTATCAAAAGCAGTGCTGCAATAAACGAAAGCGAATAGCTTCTCATTTATTCAAGCCTTCTATTGGGCACCGTATGAAGTATCGGGCGTAAGCATCTCGCTTACGCCCTCTTCGTCTTTAACGGGGCCGAGAGGCAAATTTAAAAGTCTGCGGATAAAATTGCGCAGGTTCAAGGCTAGATCACCTTGTTTGACCAAGCAGCGGTCTATTCCCGCTTGAGCCGAGGCGCTATCTGGCAACACTCCTAACACCTTGCGATAGTTATCACGAGCACTCATATAGTCGTGCAAGTAAAACTCGTCTAAGTGAGCCAAGCGCTCTAGGGCTTCAAGAGATTGCGGGTCTCGCACGGCTATTGAAACAAGAATAGCCTTAGCCCGATCGAAGTCGTGACTGGCAATATAAAGGTCAACCAATTCAAGTTGCCAGGCTTGTTCTGCTGGACGCGCCTCCACCGCTTTGCTTAGCAGGGCAATGGCTCGCTTATTCTCACCAAAAGCTTGAGCAACGCTGGCAAGGGCGTGGTCAACGTCAGGGTCATTGGGAAAACTCTGCCCCAGCGCGTCAGCTTGAACTCTTGCCTGTTTCACCGACTGCTCAGCTAAGAGAGCCGACACCAGGGCCAAACGGGCATCTCTAGATGAGGGAGAAATCAGCACCGCCTGACGAGCAAGCTGCACAGCTAACTCGGTTGAGAGATTTTCTAAATGCAACTTAGAAAGAGCGATTAGGGGCTCTAACAACTGCGGCTTGGTTCGCCTAGTCTTTTCATATTGCATAATGGCAAAAGCCGACAGACCCATTTTCTGATAGAGGCGCGCGGCACTAAGGGCGACTGCACTATCATCCGGATAGCTGCTCAACAAGGCTTCAATCTTTGCTCGAGCGGCCAAAAGCGAACCGTCGGCAATCAGTGCGTCAACGTCTTTAAGCGCACTATCTAGGGCTCCCTGGCGGCTTAGCGTCTCTGAAGCTCGGGCAGATACGAGCCAAAGCTCTTGCCCTGGCGGCAGTAGCCAACCGTGACCGAGAACCATGAGCGAAAATATTAGAGTTAGTTTTTTCGATTTCAAGTGAATAACCACACCGGGCATGGTACCAGAGTAACAGAATGTTCTAAGAACAAAAATGCTAGGATTAATCGAGTTATCAGTAACTAGCGAAAATGCCGAAAACCAACAATTGGACATCAGTGGGCTCACTCTGGCTATCAACTTTTGCAGCTAGCTTGTTGATTAGCGCCTATGTTCTCACTCTTGCCTGGCTCAATATCGGTAGCGTCGTCTCCGACCCGCTTGAGCAAGCGGCAGAGATTGCCTGTGAAAATCTAATTAGCACTAGTGTTTTCGATCCGGCCTTTGGAAAAATTGGCATCCGCGACCTGCGCTCGGAAAGCCAGCCAAAAGTTCGCAGCTTTAATACTGTTATCTCGCACGTTCGCCAAGGAATTTGGACCAGCGAGCAATATCACCTAGCGGCCATGCACGAGCAAGCCAAAAGCGACCTTGCTCTACTGAAAAAATTGCAAGAAGAACTAAGGGGCAAATTAAACGCTGAAATTAGTAAAGATGGTCAAACCTTTAACCAGGTGCAGAAAATCTTGAGCCGTAGCGCCCATCCCGGCAATCACCTCTCATATATGTCGCTAGAACTGGGAGCCATCGACAATCATACTGAAGCTTGTTTTTACAGCGACATTGAAGCCAGACCAGACGAGCTGCATGCCGCATATGTAAGGTCAGGAAAGCTCTTAACCATGACACCTATAGCGGTGCCATCAGCAGCGCCAATTTTCCTACATCAGCAATCGACAAGAGCTACCATTGCCGCAGCACAAGACTTTCATCCCTGCAAAGACGCCCTACCAACAGCGATCTTAATCACAGCTGAATATGAAAGCAAAGCCAAAGTCAAAAAACGCAGTCAAATTTGTGTGATTTGTGGTGACTTGAGCCGCTCTCTACATCAGAAAAATGAACAGGCCAGTCTCACTAAAAACAGAAGCAAAGAGTTGACCTGTATGGCCTTGAGCTTTCCCCAGGGAAGACCAGAGTTTTTCAATTCGCTAGCAGATCTATTTAAAAGCAATATATTTGATGGCCACGGCCAGTGGCAACAAGTTACAAACGGCAGCGTGCCTGGAGCGGGTCGTCTGGCACCGCCTGTAGCACCACTACTTAGCGACATGAATAGCCGTGAGGCACTAGGCGTAGCGTTCTATCACTGGCTCCGGCAGCTAAATCAGCCTATTTCTCCCAACAGATTATCTCAGACCATTGAGAGCCCCTGGGGCAAGGCAAAAATTCAGCCATCAGCACGATTGAAAGCGGATTCAGAAAAAGATTTGGAGCCTGATATCGCCCAAGACAATCTTGTTTGGCAAACTCCTACGAATAGTTGCCTGGCTTCGGATAGCGAGGCTAGAGCTATCGCCTTTCTCCATCAAACCGCACCACAAGAGATTGGGCAAAAAGCCTTAGCAGCCTGCTTTGCTGCAGCACCACTTAATTATCCAACCTCTGCCATTCCGCTAATAGTCGATAGCAAGGGCAATGCCATCACCGCAGGCAGAAACTACTTCGACAGACAAATTATTCTTGATTTACTCACCGAAATTTATGGCACCAATCTTAGTGCCCAAGAAACTGTCGCAACAGCTCAGATTTCTGAAATAAATGCCTTTAAAGCGCTGCGCCAATCGCGCAACCGCATTGTCCTCATCCAAGCCGATCTTGCTTCTCTAAAAGATCGTATGCGCCAAGAGAGCGACCCGAGCAAAGACAAATTTTTGCAATCAGAAATTGATGCGATGGAAACAAGCTTGGTTTATGAGCAGGCCGAACAAAAGCGTATCTCAGTAGCTCTCAACCTGGCCCATACGGCCAAGCTCAACGGCATCTCAGTGGCCCAACAATCATTTGACCTGAGCAGCAGATTGCTACAGGTTTGCCGCAATGGCATCAATCGCTTAGATGATGTTCCCGGTGCATTTCTGCTAGGAAAGCGCTTTATCTTTAAACCGCAGCTAGTAGCTCTGACAGAGGCTGAAATTGCAGGCAATAGCCAGCATTCAGAGTGGCTCACCAATAACCTTAAGATCTTTGGAAAAGTTCAGGATATTATCAATCTTCCAAACACCAAAATTGTGGCAGAAGGTCGCACAATTTCTGATCGGCTAGCTGAAGAGGCACCAACTTTGCCAGCCACCGCTGAAACTATCGTTTACGACTCGGCACTATTGTTTAGCCCCGATAGGCATCTGGGAAGTGAGCCAATGCGAAACGAAGGGCTTAAGACATTATCTAGCAAGCCACTCAGCCTGGCTGATTATCCTTTCCGTGGGTTGCCGGTCGGCGAAAAACAACTGATTTTTTATGCTCAAAAAGCTCTCAATAGTGGCGAAAAAATGGTGGTCTGGTCAGCTCTCGCCCGTGACTACGTAGCCTATCAAGAGTCAGGTGAGAGGCAGTCGGACGGCAGGATTGGCCTGCCTGTCTCTTCAAATACCCACGGCTGGTTTAGTCACAATGAACAAGACAGCGATCCAAAACTGGCCTGCGAATGGCAGCTGCGCGCACCAATTGTCATCATCGATAAACAAATGAAAGACTCTCTAAAAGGAGCGACGCTGGCCAATCCGAAGACTGGCCAGCGCATGCCACTGGTTCCACCTGTTGGTCCTAACTTAATGTAAGAACCACAGGCCTTCATTTAGAACTATGCTTCAGAGCGCTTATTCTTTTTCTTTTTGGCAGAAGAAGCATCGCCGTTCTCATGGTTTTGAGTATCATCTTCTTCAGAAGCTTCATCTTCGATGTGCTCAGGCTGAGTGATACCAGCATGCTCTTCAACTAATGCTAGACGCTCAAGTAATTGTTCATATTGCTCGAGGGTGACGAAGCCAAATTCTTTGGCCGCTTTCTTCATGGTTTTAGAAACTTTGGCAGAAACCTGCTTCTCAATGTCCTCGGTGCGCTTGACAGCCTCGTCTTTGAATCCTTTTAGAAAAGATTCAGCAGACTCAGTTTTTACTTTGCCTTTTTCTTCGAGATCATCAATTAATTCCTGACCAACTTTGACAAGGTCTTGCATGGCATCTTTTAGGGCATCTTTGACGCGGTCAACGCTCGATGTTGCTCCGACACTGGTCAATACAGCTTTTTTCAGTAGTTTGGTACGGTCGCTCATTTATAACTCCTGAGATGGAAAATTTTTCTAGGTTAGCTTGCTGCCTGCCCACTATTGTATTGAACCTAGCTCTAACCATGATTTTCTTCACAAAGATCTCAAGATAGACCGTTACAAAAGAAGCCACTATTGAGCCTTAAACTTCACCCCTAAAGTAGTCAATGCCAGTAAAATAGGTGTTCGCTAGTGATTGAAGTGAAGCTAACGTTCTAAGTAGAGCTAAAAATCAAAGTGAAGCAGATTATCAAAGTGAAGCAAGAGATGAAGCTTGCTTCGAACATTTAGTAAAGAAGGAGCGGCAGGTAGCAGCTGTGAGAAGAGAAAAGAAAAAAGGATTTGAAATGGCCGTAAAAATGGCCAAACCAGCAGTGTTACTGGCTGCTTTGCTAGCCTCTCAAATCGCACCGCTTGGCCCTCAATTGGCCTCATTTCAACCGGCCGCCAGAGCTCAAAGCTCAACCCAAGGTCTAGCGGCTAAACCAAAGCTAGTTGTATTGATGGTTGCCGACCAGCTCTCCTACAACAGCTTAATGCGCTTCCAAGACAAGCTCTCGGGCGGCGGCATACGCTACCTTAGTGAATCTGGTGCTAACTATACAAATTGTCGCTACGGACAAGCCACTACGCAGGGAGCTTGCGGCGATGCCACAATCGCCACCGGTGCAAGCCCATGGGCTACTGGTATTGTCGGCGATCAGTGGTTTGATCGTCGCAAAAACAAGGCAATCTCAGCAGTAGCAGACGAATCTGCACCGTTAACCGGTGCCAATAGCGGTGGTGCCAGCTCAAAATTTCTGCAGGGCACAACCATTGGCGATCAGATGAAACTGGCCACCAATGGTCGCAGTAAAGTGTTCTCGCTAGCAGTGAAAGACTCCCAAGCTCTTTTGCTAGGCGGCCGCCTAGCCAACATTGCCCTCTGGCTCGATACAAAAACTGGTAATTTCGTCTCCTCAGCCCAATACAGCCGCGATTTACCAGGCTGGGTCAAAGGTTTCAACGACCTTAGACAAGCCGAAAAATATGTTGCCAAACCTTGGCAGAGACTACTTCCTGAAACCGCCTATGGTGCATCTAGCAGAGATGATTACACCAATGAACGCGCCCTTCCATCAGATGGCAAAGCTTTTCCTCATATGATAAGCGGCACCACCGCTGGTGAGGGAGCATATGCGACCTTAGCCATGACACCCATGGCCAACCAAATGGTTTTAGATCTTGCTAACGAAGCAATCGACAAAGAAGGCCTAGGCACACACAGCGACACAGACTTTCTCTCAATTGGCCTATCGGCCGGTGGAGAGCTTATCAACAACTTCGGTCCCTATTCGCAAGAGTCACAAGACCTCGTTTATCGTATGGACCAAGGCATAGCAACACTTCTTGGTCACCTTGATCAAAAGGTTGGCCTCAACAATTGCTTGATAGTCTTCACAGCTAACCGCGGCGCCCAAGCAATACCAGAATTTCTCAAAGAACGAGGATTAGATTCAGGCAGAATTGATCCAAAAACATTCAAGACTTTCCTCGACACCAGCTTAGATAACAGATTGGGTCAAGATGACTGGATTGAAGCCTTTGAGCCGCCAAATCTTTATCTCAACTTCAGCGCCATCGACAAAAATAAATATCGCCAGCCAGATGTAGAAGCATTAGCAGCCAAAGTTGCTCACTCAGTTCCTGGTATTGCCGAAGTTATTACATCTGCCCAGCTGTACTCTAATCAGCTTCCCAATGGACCGTACTCTGAAGGAGTGCGTAAGAGCTATTACTGGGGAAGAAGCGGCGAATGCTACGTCATACCTAAACCAGGATACGTCTTCTCTTCCGAGAGCACTGGCACTGCCAGCGGTGCACCATACTCATACGACAGCCAAGTTCCACTACTGCTTCATGGCTTCGGTGTAGAAAGTGGCAAGCACGCTGAAACTGTCAGCCCAGCTGACATTGCGCCAACAATTGCCGCTCTGCTCAATATCGAAACTCCTAGTTTGTGCGAAGGCAAAGTGCTAACTAACGGCATTGCACCATTGCAAGGTCCACCACGCCCGAGAACAATGGCAGCAGAAACAGCCCCACAATAACTAAAGAGAAATTGAATCATGGCTGAACAAGAGACATTGGTGCTAGTAGATGGAAGCTCTCTTGCTTTCCGCTCTTTTTATGCGCTAATGAGAACGGGTATGAAGGCAAAGGACGGCAGTCCAACTTGGGCTGTTCATGGATTTTTCTCTTCTTTGTTTGATCAAATTGAAAGACAGAAGCCAGACATGCTGGCGGTTTGCTTCGACCTTTCTGACCCTACTTTCCGCCATATAGAATTCGATCAATATAAGGCCAATCGGGCAGAAATGCCCGATGACCTGGCTGTGCAATGGCCAATCATAAAAGAAGGTGTTTCAACCTTTGAAATTCCTTTATTAGAGTTAGCTGGCTACGAAGCTGACGATGTCATTGGCACTGTGGCGAAACTGGCAGCAGCACAGGGTCGACGAGTAATTATCTTGACTGGTGACCGGGATGCCTTTCAACTTGTTGACGGAGATAATTCGTCCATCGAAATTCATCTCACCACCAAAGACGGCCTCGTAAACTGCGGTCGCCAGCAAGTATTTGATCGTATGGGCATCTGGCCGGAACAAGTTGTCGACTTCAAAGCGCTTTGCGGAGACAGTTCAGACAATATTCCAGGGGTCAAAGGCATCGGCGAAAAAGGTGCTCAACAGCTCCTCTCTGCCTATCAAACCCTTGATGGAGTCTATGAACATCTCGAAGAGATCAAGTCGGCCTCACTGAAGAAAAAATTGATTGAAGGCAAAGAAATTGCATACATCAGTCAACGACTTGCCACCATACGACTCGATGTTCCCCTCGATTTCGACTTCGAGCACTGCCGCCTAAACATGCCGCAGCTGCAACCATTGAAAGACTATTTCGACAAATTAAACTTCAGACAGCTAACCACTAGACTACCTAAAATCTTGGCTCGCTTCTCCCCTGATGGCTCTGTGCCAACAATGCCGAAAGCGACTACTGTTGCAGCCCCACAAGCCACTTTAGTTTCCGTTAGCGCTGAGTCTACAGATCCTCCGCAAGGTCAGCTCAAACTTTCATTTACGTCGGCAGCAGAAGTAGCACCAGCACCAGTGCTCGAAGATGTGCGGACACCAATTATTGCTCCGGCTCCAGAGCTAACAATTATCACCACTAACGAACAACTCGACCAACTAGTGGGAGAACTTTCAAGCCAAAGTTTGATTTCGGTAGATCTTGAGACCACCGGTCTAGATAGTCTTGCCACCGAAATTGTAGGCTATGCAATCGCCTGGGACCCAGCTATTCGCTGCGTTGACGGTCGAGTGCTGGTGCAGCCGGTCGAAGCCAATAAGCCCACTCTCAAAGCCGTCTACATTCCGGTTCGCCACGTTGATGCACTACAAGTTGCTCAACTAGGCCAGCTAGCGCCAGAAACTGTAAGCGCCAAACTAAAACCAATTCTTGAAGATCCAAACATCGGAAAAGTGGCTCAAAATGCCAAATTTGAGATGAATTGCTTGTCTTGTGATGGTATCAAATTTGGTCCACTAGTCTTTGATACCATGCTGGCAAGTTACATACTAAATCCAGATAGCAAACACGGTTTAAAAGATCAATCTGATCGCATCCTCAATTATCAAATGATGCGTATTGATGAGTTAATTGGTAGCGGTCGCAAACAAATCACAATTAACTACGCACCACTAGACAAAGTAGCCGCCTACGCGTCAGACGATGCTCGCATCACCCTTGAATTAGCCCGCTTCTACGCTCCATTGTTAGACCCAGAGCAACAGTTTTTACTCTACGAAATGGAACAGCCGCTAGCCCATGTGCTCGCTTCCATGGAGCAAGCAGGAGTGGCTTTGGATCTTGATTATCTGCAAAACTTTTCTCATGAACTCTCAAGCGAATTAGCTCGCCTAGAAACAGAAATCTATGCTCTAGCTGGCCACGGTTTTAACATCAACTCAACTCAGCAGCTACAAAAAGTATTGTTTGAAGAAATTGGCCTCAAGCCAAAAAACAAAACAAAAACTGGATTTTCTACAGACGCAGCTGTGCTTGAGTCACTAAGAGAAGAACATGAAATCATCGGTAAACTGCTTGAATATCGCCATATTTCAAAACTTCGCTCAACCTATGTTGACGCCCTTCCCACTCAGATTTCCAAAAGAGATGGTCGACTACATGGTGACTTCAATCAAACTGTAACTAGCACGGGACGCCTGTCTAGCTCTAATCCGAACTTGCAAAACATTCCTATTCGCACAGAAATCGGCAGGCGTATTCGCCGAGCTTTTATCGCCGCGCCAGGCAATTCACTTATATCAGCAGACTATTCACAAATTGAGTTGCGCCTTCTTGCTCACATGTGCGAGGACGAAACTCTAATCGATGCCTTCGAGAAAAACCAGGACATTCACGCTCGCACCGCTGGCGAAATTTATGAAATACCGATTGAAGATGTCACTTCAGA
>Ga0172379_10007171_pt1 | contig 14598 bp, 11 predicted proteins | sample GrowelOW334metaG_FD_119756 | JGI IMG/M metagenome (GOLD analysis project Ga0172379, IMG submission 119756) | Groundwater microbial communities from an aquifer near a municipal landfill in Southern Ontario, Canada - Groundwater well OW334 metaG | ecosystem: Environmental > Aquatic > Deep...
CGGTGGTGTCGCCAAGGCAGTAAGCATCGTCCTGGTTATGATCATCATCGCCATGGGGCTTGTGCCGGATCCGATTCTGCAACTGGCCACGGATGCTGTTCGCGCCATTCTCTAACAGGATGTCATAAAAGGCGTCCTGGTTTTTAGCACCGATCCGTTCTTGGAGCGCAAATAGACTGCGGGGAAAAGTTTTTTCGCAGTCGGTTCACCCCAGGCCCATGGCCTGTCTTTCGTAGAGTTTCCGCCAGGACGAGGGGAGACTCTTGACAACTGATAAAATAATTGTATAATCTACAAAATTATTCGGGCCTGCGGGAATAACTCAGTGGTAGAGTGTCAGCTTCCCAAGCTGAAGGTCGCGGGTTCGAATCCCGTTTCCCGCTCCAACGTAGTTTCGGGCATTTCAGCGCTTGCTGGCAAGAAAACGCAATGTTTTCTTTGGGCGTAAGGGTGCTGTTCTGGTTAGGCGGCATTGTTTTGGATTGAAAGAACCGGTCATTCCGATCCGGTTGGTGAATTTTAGAAAGTGGGCTCAGGCCCGCTTTTTTTATTGGTATACTGTGCTATGGAAGAAGAGGCGATAGAGTCACCCCTGGTTCGGCGGTTGACGGAGCTGGTTGTGCCAGTGGTCGTGGGTTCCGGCTGTGAGCTGGTGGAGCTGCAGTTCAGGCGCGAGGCTCCCGGCTGGGTTCTTCGCCTTGTCATCGACAATGAAAATGGCATCGGCATTGATGATTGCTCTCGGATCAGCCGGGAGGTCGCCCATCTTCTTGAGGTGGAGGATCCCATTGAACAGTCATACAGCCTGGAGGTTTCTTCCCCCGGCCTTGACCGGCCCCTGAAGAGGGAAAGGGATTTTTTGCGCTGCAAGGGGAAAAAGGCCAAGGTGGTTGTAATGGAGCCCATTGACGGGCAGAACCAGTGGATTGGCCTGATTGAAGATGTGACTCAGGAGTCGGTAACGTTGCGCACCGACCATGGTATAATAGAAATCCCGTTTACCCGGATGAAAAAGGCCCGTCTGGTTATTGAGTTTTAAGACCGGCTGGCCGGTGTTGACCATAAGGGGGCGAGGCCCTCGGTGGCGGATGTCCGGGCGTAATCGCCGAAAGAGAGACAGGAGAGAACAATGCTGTCAGATTTGAAACGAATTCTTGATCAGATAAGTAGAGACAAGGGGATTGATCGCCAGTTGTTGGTTGATGCCATTGAGGAAGCGGTGATGTCCGCGGCCAAGAAGAAATTTGGCCAACGGCGGGAGCTTGAGGCCCACTATAATGATGAGATCGGCGAGGTTGAACTCTTCCAGTTCCGCAATGTTGTTGAGGCGGTTGAGGATGAGCAAACGGAAATTTCCTTGACCGAGGCCTTGGTTCTCGACCCGGAAGTGCAGCTCGGCGACGAGCTTGGCAGCAAGATGGACAGCGTTTCCGATCTTGGCCGCATTGCCGCCCAGTCTGCCAAACAGGTGATCATTCAGAAAATGAAGGATGCTGAATGCAATGTCATTTATGAAATGTACAAAGATCGCAAGGGTGAGGTTGTCAACGGCATTGTTCAGCGTTTCGAACGGGGCAATATTATTGTCAATCTTGGGCGGACCGACGCCATTTTGCCGACCAAGGAACAGATGCCACGTAAATCATACCGGCAGGGGGACCGAATTCGAGCCCTTCTGCTTGATGTTCGCCAGAGCAGTAGAGATCCGCAACTGGTCTTGAGTCGGACTAATGATGAGTTCGTGACCAAGTTGTTTGCCATGGAGGTTCCGGAGATTGCTGAGGGGATCGTGAAAATCCTGGGGGTGAGCCGTGAACCCGGCGCTCGTGCCAAGATTGCCGTGAGTTCGTCCGCCTCGGATGTCGATCCGGTGGGTGCCTGTGTCGGGATGAAGGGCTCCAGGGTGCAGAACGTGGTCCAGGAATTACAGGGCGAAAAGATCGATATTGTCCCCTGGAGTCCGGATCCGGCCCGCTATGTTTCCAATGCCTTGTCCCCAGCCCAGGTTTCGCTGGTGGTGGTGGATGAGGAGAAGAAAACCTTGGTGGTGGTTGTGCCTGATGACCAGCTTTCGCTGGCAATCGGCCGACAGGGGCAGAATGTGCGCTTGGCCGCCGCCCTGTTGGGGTGGCGGATTGATGTGAAGAGTGAGCAAAAATATGCTAAGTTTAGTGAAGAAGGCTTTCAGTCGCTTCTTGATGTGCAGGGGATGGATGAAAAAACTGCGGAAGCCCTCTATGATGCGGGCTTCAATTCAGCCCAGAATTTGGCTGAGGCGGAGGTTGCAACTGTGGTTGCCGAGCTGGAATCCCTCGACGAGAATAGGGTTGCCCGCTTGATCTCTGCTGCTCAAAAAGTCAATACAGTCCGAGAGCAAGACGGGTCAGAACCGGCGTCAATCGAGGATTGAGAGTAATAGGTTGCTTGACATGACCGCAGTCTTTCGAGAAAAAGGCAGGGTGCCGATCCGGACATGTCTGGGGTGCCGCCAGAGAAAAGCGCAGCAGGAGCTGTGGCGGTTTGCCATGGACAACAGTGGTTGTGTGATGAAAGATTTCCGCGGGAAGCATGATGGGCGTCATGTCTACTGTTGTCAGGCTGACAGTTGTCTGCAGAAGTTTTTTAAAAACAAAAAAGGATTATCCAGAGCGTTTCGCCAACAGGTGCTGGGATTTAACGGAGGGTTGCAAGACCTCTTCGGGAGTGAGCAATGACAAAAATCAGGGTTTACGAGTTAGCTAAAGAAGCGGAAATGGAAAACAAGGATTTGGTGGCGGCCCTCATTGAGATGGGCTATGCCATTAAATCCCATAGTTCCTCTCTGGATGATGAAACCGCACAGGATATCCGCCAAAGGCTCGGGATAGGACAGACCCGGACGGAAGAAAAAAGGATCCAGGGCGCCGGGCGGACCACCATTATTCGCAGAAGAACTAAGAATGTGCCGGTTGAGGTTCCGTCAGCGGTAGAAGCGCCTGTCAAGCCGAGGCCACCTGTCGTTTTTGCGGCAGAGAGTGATGAGGTTGGGCTGACCAAGGCAGAAATATTCGAGGAAAGCGCTCAGGGCGTCGAAGAAACCGAGAGAGATGAGGTTGCCGAGCCGATGCTTTCTGTGGAACCGGAAGGCGAGGAAGAGCCGGAGTTGTCTATCCGGCCCGGGGAAGAAGAGACCGGGGTAGCCGTTGATGAAGGGGCTGTCGAGACAGCAGGGGTCGAAGAAGTCTCTGTCGTGGAGACGGTCGAGGACGACGAAGCGGAAGAGTCGGCCCCCTTTGTGCCGGAAAAGCATCGCCAGGGGTTTGCCCGGGTGATTAAAAGGGCGGCCATTGTCATTGCGCCCGCAGCTCCTCCCCGTCCGTTCACGCCCAGGCCGCCGAAAAGAGTCGAAGCGGTTAAAGGAAAGCCCGTTGTTGCCGATGTTTCCCCCGCCAAGGGAGTCGATGAGGGTGACAAGGGGAAAAAGGGCAAGCGGTTTGTTAAATTCACCACGGAGACCGCCGAGCACGACCGGAGCAAAAAAGCTCCTTTGCGTACTCAGCGGCAGGCCGATATCGAGATCGAGGATGTTGACGATGCGTTGGGTGGGAAAATCCCCGCTGGCCTGCGTATAGCACGCAACGTGCGGAGCGGCGGCAAAAAAGGCAAGCGCCAGAACGTTTCCCAGCCGGCAGCGGAACCCAAAGCGATCAAAAAGCGGATCAAGGTTCTGGAAACTATTTCGGTTGGTGATCTTGCCCACCGGATGGGCCTCAAGGTCGGGGAGCTTATCGCCAAATTGCTGGGGATGGGGGTTATGGCCACCATCAACCAGGCTCTTGATGTTGAGACCGCGACCCTGGTAGCCTCGGATTTCGGCTATGAAGTCGAGCAGGGGGTTACCGAGGAACAGACCATTCTCAATTTGGAAGAACAGGAAGGCGGCGGGGAGATGCTCCCAAGGCCGCCGGTGGTCACGGTCATGGGGCATGTCGATCATGGCAAGACCTCGGTGTTGGACGCCATCAGAAAAACTGACGTGGCGGCCGGCGAGGCCGGTGGCATCACCCAGCATATCGGCGCCCATTATGTGCGCTCCCCGCAGGGGGATGTGGTTTTTCTTGATACCCCAGGCCATGCGGCTTTCACGGAAATGCGTTCCCGTGGTGCCCAGGTTACGGACCTTGTTGTTTTGGTTGTCGCCGCGGATGACGGAGTCATGGATCAGACCAAGGAGGCGGTGAACCATGCCAGGGCAGCCAAGGTTCCCATCTTGGTGTGCGTCAACAAGATGGACAAGCCCGATGCCGACCCCATGCGGGTGAAAAGGGAATTGGCCGATCTGAATCTGCTCAGCGAGGAATGGGGTGGCGAGACCATCTTCTGTGAAACCTCGGCTAAAACCGGGGCAGGGATCGCCGAGCTGTTGGAAAGTATTCATCTCCAGGCTGAAATCCTTGAGCTGAAGGCCGATCCCAATCGGCGCGCCAAGGGGCATGTGATCGAGGCCCAGCTCCACAAAGGCCGCGGCCCAGTGGCTACGGTTCTGATCGAGCAGGGAACCTTGCGGGTTGGCGACGCCTGTGTTGCCGGGATATTTTATGGCAAGATACGCTCTCTGACCAACGATCGTGGCGAAAGTGTCAAGGAGGCCGGTCCGGCCATTCCTGTCGAGGTTCAGGGCTTGAGCGGTGTGCCGCGGGCTGGGGATGAATTTGTCGTCCTGCCCGACGAAAAGAGGGCCAGAAGCGTGAGTGCCGACCGGCAGCTCAAAAGCAGGGAGGCCGAACTGGGCACCTACACCAAGATTTCTTTGGATAATCTGTTTGATAACTTGCAGGCAGGAAAGATCAAAGAGCTGCGGGTTGCCCTGCGGGCCGACGTGCAGGGAACGTTGGAGGCCTTTAGCAAGGCCATCGATGATCTGGCAACCGATGAGGTCAAGGTCAAGATCCTCCATGCCGGCACCGGCACCATAACCGACTCGGATGTCTTGCTCTCCGCCGCCTCCGACGCCTTTATTATCGGGTTTAATGTCCGGCCCTCAGCCAAGGTGCAGGAACTTGCCAAGAATGAGAAGGTGGATATTCGCACCTATGACGTAATTTACCATGCCCTGGATGACATTAAAAAGGCCATGGTCGGCTTGCTTGACGCCCGCTTTGAGGAAAATGTCATCGGCACCGCCGAGGTTCGGGAAACGTATCAGGTCCCCAAGATCGGCACCATTGCCGGCTGCTATGTGACCGACGGCAAGATCGAGCGCAACGCCAAGGTACGCGTCGTGCGGGAAGGCGTGGTGATGTTTACCGGTCAGCTTGCCTCCCTGCGGCGTTTCAAGGACGATGTCAAGGATGTGCAGAGCGGGTATGAGTGCGGGATCGGGGTTGCCAACTATAATGACCTCAAGGTGGGCGATGTGCTGGAAGCCTTTGTTCTCAAAGAGCTTGCAAGAGAGCTCTAATGGCGGCCGGAAAAGCAAAATCGCGGTTTGGCCTGCCTGCCGGACTTGTCCGCAGTGAACCGAAAAGGCGGCCGATTCGGGTGGCCGATGCCATCAAGGCCGAACTTGCTTCGCTGCTTGTACGGAAAATCAATGACCCCCGCCTGTACAATATTATCATCACCTCGGTGGAGGTGAGCGATGATCTTGGACATGCCCGGGTTTTGTACAGTATACTGGGAGATGAAGAGCCTAAAAATGTTGCCAAGGGATTGGAGAGCAGCAAGGGCTTCATGAGAAGCAATCTGGCCAGGGCTCTGGAATTGCGGCATGTGCCGGTGCTTGATTTTCGGCTGGATCTCGCGGGCAAGAAGCAGGCTGAAATGGAACAGCTACTCAGGGAGATAATAAAAGACGATGACTCATCCCCGTGACGAGATTGTTCGGACCCTGAAATCGGCCAAAAATGTTCTGGTGGCCACCCATATCCACCCGGACGGTGACGCCCTCGGTTCGCAGATAGCCATGGGCAATGTCTTGCGCTCCCTTGGCAAGAACGTTTTTTTGTACGGTGAGGAGCAGGTCTCCCATCTGTACAAGTTTTTGCCGGGAAGCTCCCAGATCGAGTCGTTGCTTCCGGCCTTGAACGGCTTTGATTGTGCCGTGGCCCTTGACTGCGGTGATTGCCACAGGCTGGGCGAGGCCATGGACTCCCTGTTGACCGTGCATCCCTTTGTGGTTATTGATCACCATTCCGGACACCAGGAGTTTGGCGATCTCAGGTGGCTTGCCCCGGATCGGGCCTCCACCGGCGAGATAGTCTATGATCTGGCGGAAGCCCTGGGCGCCGAGTTGAGCTATGAGTCGGCCTATTGCCTCTACGCGGCCATTGTTTCCGACACCGGCTCCTTCAAGTATTCCTCTACCAGCTCTGACACCTTCCGTATCGCCAGTGAGCTTCTGCGTAAAGGGGTGAAGCCGGCGGAGGTTTCCGGCAAGCTGTTTGATAATTTCACGGTGAAACGCCTCAATCTCATGCGGATGGTGCTCGATTCGCTGCAATTGTATGCCGCTGATCGGCTGGCAATCATCGCGGCCCCGCGGGAGGTTTTTGTCAAAACCGGCACCACCCAGGCGGATGCGGAAACATTTATCAATTATCCGAGATCTCTCGATACTGTGAAGATTGCTGTTTTTTTAAAAGAAACGGAGAAGGATCTGATTTCGGTAAGTCTGCGTTCCAAGGGCACTGATTATGATGTGGCCCAGGTTGCCGCGGCCTTTGGCGGCGGCGGCCATCGCAATGCCGCAGGGTTTAAGCTCCATGATACAAGCATTGGCGAGGTCCAGGAAAAATTGTTGGCCAAATTGTTGCCCATGGTAGCAAGTTAAGAATATGGCGCTTGTGCAGGAGATGCCCGTCGATGTCCATGGGGACTCGGTCGGGAAGAAACCCCCATCTGAACCGGTCCTTGAGGCCGGTATTTTTTTGGTGGACAAGCCGGTGGGGCCGAGTTCCTTCCGGATGGTGCAATTGGTGCGCCGGGCGCTCTCCATAAAGAAAGTGGGACATGCCGGCACCCTTGATCCCTTTGCCTCCGGTCTGTTGATCATCTGTGTCGGCCGCCCGGCCACTCGCCTTATCTCGCAGTTCATGGACGGACGCAAGCGCTACGAAGCGGTACTCAGGCTTGGCATCGAAACCACCACCCAGGATCTTGAGGGAGAGGTTGTCGCCCAAAAAGAGGTTGGGGCCTTTGCGCGCGAAGAACTGGAGCAATGCCTGGCCGGATTCATGGGTGAGCAGTTGCAGACCCCGCCGCAGTATTCGGCGCTCAAGCACCTGGGAAAGCCCCTGTACCATTATGCCCGGAAAGGGATTGTCATTGAGAAGGCCCCGCGACCGATAACGATCTTCCGGTTGCAACTCCTGGAGGCCGGGCCAGATACCCTGCGCATCATGGTGGAATGCAGCAAGGGCACCTATATCAGAACCCTGGCCGCGGATATAGGCCGCGGCCTTGGTTGCGGCGCCCATCTTGTTGCCTTGCGGCGTCTGCAAAGCGGACCGTTCACCGTGGATGGCGCGGTGGATGGCGCTATCCTGCAAGACCCCATTTTGGCGCGACACGAGCTGTTAGCCAAGACCCTGACCGTGGAAGAGGTCTTGGTAATGCTACCCCGGCAAGAGTGAACATCGATTGGCAAAAAAGCACGCAATGACATTCAATTGACATTGGTGCAGAGATCATTTATTAAGAGGCGTACCCAATTAGGAATCGATGGTTGTAAAATTCTGTCGATCTCCCGAATTATTAATTTTAGTGCAACGAGGAAGTCATGACACTGCAAGCGGAACAGAAAAAAGAGATTATCACCCAATTCGCCCATCACGAGAAGGACACCGGCTCACCCGAGGTGCAGATTGCCCTGCTGAGTTCGCGTATCACCTATCTGACCGAGCATTTCAAGGAACATAAAAAAGACCATCATTCCCGTCGCGGACTGCTGAAGCTGGTCGGCCAGAGACGGCGTCTCCTGAATTACCTCAAGGGTAAAAACGTTGATCTGTACCGTGACCTGATTCAAAAACTTGGCATCAGAAAGTAAGATGCGATAACAGCCACCGCCGGATTTCTGGCGGTGGCTCCATTTTGCCCCTGCGCAATCAAGACCGCCGCTTCTGCGTGCGGTCGGGGCAGCGAAGACACCACCTTTCCATTGCGGTAAATGATAATGCGTCTGTCCGGCTTTTGTCGGACGACGTGGTTGCTGCCGGTAATGGAGAGGGCGGTTGTTAGAGGAGAGTATATGTTTAAAAAAGTAACGATTGATCTTGGCGGACGGCCCCTCACCATTGAGACTGGACGCTTGGCAAAACAGGCAAACGGCACGGCCCTGGTAACCTACGGCGAGACCGTGGTGCTGGTTACGGCCACCGCGGCCAAGGACCCCAAGGCGGAAATCGATTTTCTCCCCCTCACCGTGGAGTATCAGGAACGGTTCTATGCGGTGGGTCGTATCCCGGGCAGCTTTTTCCGGCGTGAAATCGGCCGGCCCAGCGACAAGGAAACCCTTTCCGCCCGTTTCATCGACCGTCCCCTGCGGCCCCTGTTTGTTAAGGGTTATCAGCATGAGACCCAGGTGATCGCCACGGTTCTCTCGGCTGATCAACAGAATGACCCCGATGTACTGGCCATGATCGGCGCCTCCTGTGCCCTGATTGTTTCCGACATCCCTTTCAACGCGCCGGTGGCCGGGGTAAAGGTGGGCTATATTGATGGTCAGTATGTGCTCAACCCCAGCCCGGAAGAGTGGGAAAAATCCCGGTTGAACCTCATCGTGGCCGGCACCAGAAATGCCGTGGTCATGGTCGAAGGCGGGGCGGACAGCCTCTCCGAAGCCGAGGTGCTTGAGGGCATCTTTTTTGGCCACAAGGCGTTGCAGCCCATCCTGGATATGCAGGAAGAGATGCGTGCCGCAGTGGGCAGGGCCAAGATGGCGGTTGCGCCGCCGGTGGTCAACGAGGCTTTGAAGGCCAAGGTGGCAGAGCTGGCCCGTGAAGGCATGCAGGCCGTCATTACCATGGCCGACAAGCAGGAGCGCAGCAATTTGTATCATCAGCTCCAAAAAGATGTCATTGCCGCCCTTGGCGATGAGTATGCCGATAGCCTCAAGGAGGCCAAGGAGCATCTCCATTCCCTGAATAAAACCATGATGCGTGACCGGATCGTCAAGGACCAGTGCCGGATAGACGGCCGCCGTTTTGACGAGATTCGCCCGATCAGCTGTGAAGTCTCGGCCCTGCCGAAAGTCCATGGCTCCGCTCTGTTCACCCGGGGTGAGACCCAGGTCATGGTTTCCGCCACCTTGGGTAGCGGCGATGATGAGCAGCGGGTTGAATCCCTCACCGGCATGTCCTTCAAGCGTTTCATGCTCCATTATAATTTCCCCCCCTATTGCGTTGGCGAGGTCCGTTTCATGCGTGGCCCCAGCCGTCGGGATATCGGGCATGGCGCCCTGGCCGAGCGTGCTTTGGCCGCCGTGTTGCCCAAGGGCGATGAATTTGCCTATACCATTCGTATCGTGTCCGAGGTCTTGGAGTCCAACGGCTCCTCCTCCATGGCCACGGTCTGCGGCGGCAGTCTTGCCCTGATGGACGCTGGCGTGCCGATCAAAAAACCGGTTTCCGGCGTGGCCATGGGTCTGATCAAGGACGGCGAGACCATCGTCATCCTCTCGGATATCCTGGGTGATGAAGATCATCTCGGCGACATGGACTTCAAGGTCACCGGCACCGACGAGGGCATCACCGCCCTGCAGATGGACATCAAGATCGAAGGCGTTTCCAAGGAGATCATGACCAGCGCTTTGGCCCAGGCCAGGGGTGGACGTCTCCATATTCTTGAGAAGATGAAGATGGCGATCGAGCAGCCCAGGGCAGATGTGCCTGATCATGCGCCCAAGATCTTCAGCCTCCAGATCAATCCCGACAAGATCCGTGACCTCATCGGCCCGGGCGGCAAGATGATCAAGTCGATCACCGCTGATTTCGGGATCAAGATGGATGTTGAGGATTCTGGCAAGGTGACGATTTTCGCACCCAACGGCTTGGTTGCCCAGGCGGTTATCGCCAAGGTCAACGAGATCGCCGCTGATCCGGAAATCGGCCGGATCTATGACGGCGTTGTCCAGAAGATCCTCGATTTCGGGGCCTTCGTTCAGATCATGCCGGGGGTTGACGGCTTGGTGCACATCTCCGAGCTTGACACCAAGCGGGTCGAGAAGGTCACCGATGTGCTCAAGGAAGGCGACGAGGTCCGGGTCAAGGTTCTGGAGATCGATCAGCGCGGCAAGATCCGCTTGAGCCGCAAGGCTGTCCTCCAGGAGGAGGCAGGTTCCTGATCCACCGCCTTCGGGTAATGTTTTAGATTCTTCCAAGGGGAAGGGGGGCGCTGCCCTCTTTCCCCTTTTCCGTATCGCACCGCAACCAGTAAGGAAAATCGTGGCCAACAGCTACCAGAAAACCGTGCTCGACAACGGCATCCGCATCGTCACCGAAAAAATTCCCTCCCGCACGGTTTCGGCGGGGATCTGGGTGGATGTGGGCGCCCGCGACGAACAGCCCGACAATAACGGCAGCGCCCATTTTGTCGAGCACATGCTCTTCAAGGGCACCACCAGCCGGACGGCCCAGGAGATTGCCCAGGAGTTCGACACCCTGGGCGGCATGTCCAACGCCTTCACCTCCGGCGAGACCACCTCCTATTACGCCACGGTCTTGGATGATCAGATGGAGCGGCTCATCGGGTTGATGGGGGATATCTTCCAGAATTCGCTCTTTGCCGAGGAAGAGGTGGTCCGGGAGCGGGAGGTCGTGCTCCAGGAAATGTCCATGGTGGAAGACACCCCGGACGATCGGATCCATGAGCTGTTCACCGGCGGACTCTGGGGGGAACATCCCCTCGGCTATACGGTGCTTGGACGGCGGGAGGTTGTGGCAGCCATGGATTCTGCAGGTCTGCGGGAGTATATGCGCCAACAGTACACCCCGGAGAAGATCGTCATCGCCGCCTCCGGCAATGTGGAGCACAAGCAGTTCTGTCACCTCTGGCAGGAGCAAATGGGCAACTTGGCCGGACCGCGCAAAGGTACCCGTCGCCAGCCGCCGCCGGTTCTTGCCCCGGCGCGCAAGCTCCACAAGAAGAACCTGGAGCAGGCCCACCTGGTGCTTGGCTCCTACGGCCTGCCTATTGTGGCCCCTGAACGCTATGCCCTGTATCTGTTGCACGTTCTTCTCGGCGGCAACATGAGTTCCCGACTTTTTCAGGAGGTGCGCGAAAAGGCGGGGCTGGCCTACTCCATCTATTCCTACCTCTCCTCTTTTACGGACAGCGGCTATCTCGGCGTGTACCTGGGGGTTGATCCTGCGGTGGTGAACAAGGCCATGGCCCTGGTCGCCAGGGAAATCAAGGGGTTGCGCCAGAGCACGGTTTCAGCGACAAAGCTCTCCAGGGCCAAGGATTACGCCAAGGCCGGGATCTTTCTCTCTGCCGAGAATATGGAATCGCGGATGACTCGGATCGCTAGAAACGAGTTGACCTTTGGTCGCTATGTCTCCTTTGACGAGGTCGCCGAGGGTTTTGACCGGGTGCGGCCAGAGGATATTTCCGAGCTGGCCGCGCTGCTTTTCAGCAGACCGCTGTCCGCCACGGTTCTTGGTCCTCTCAAGGTAAAGGATATCGACTGGCGCCCCCTTGATCTGGAGTAAACGTCCAGCAGCACCGCATCTGCTTCGCAGTCTCGCTGCGCTCGCTTAGCTGTCATCGGTCTGCTCATGTGCAATAGCACACTTCGCAGACCTCTTTCGCGCATCTGCGGCACTGCTGAACGTTTACATGGGTTTCCCTTTCTTGGTAACTGGTTACGACCTGGAGTAGAACATGATGGAAACACAGAGAGAAGAAACGCACATTATCCAGTTGTCTTGGCTCGACCCGAAAGGCCATGCCGATCTGCCCCTGCCTGCCTACCACTCCGAACTGGCCGCAGGCATGGATGTGGCCGCAGCCGTGGTTGAGCCGGTGGTGATCGGGCCGGGGGAAATTCGCTTGCTGCCCTCCGGCTTTGCCGTGGCTCTGGCTCCTGGCTATGAGCTACAGGTGCGGCCCCGGAGCGGGCTGGCCATCAAGCACGGAATCACCGTGGTCAACAGCCCCGGCACCATTGATGCCGATTACCGGGGCGAGGTAAAGATCGGGCTGATCAACCTGGGCCGCGAGCCTTTCACCATCCGGCGGGGCGACCGGATCGCCCAGCTGGTGCTGGCGCCGGTTTGCCGGGCTACGGTAGTTGCGGTGGACAAGCTTGATGAGACCCAGCGTCAGGACGGCGGGTTTGGTCATACCGGGATTTGAAAGGTAGAAGGGGCGAGTTGGCTGGTTGCCTCTTGGGTGCGATATGCGATTCTGTGTACTGGGCAGCGGCAGCAAAGGAAACGCGACATTTGTCGAGACAGGGGAAACCCGTTTGCTCATCGATGCCGGTTTTTCCGGCAAGGAGATCGAGCGGCGGCTGGCCGAGATTGGGGTTGCCCCGGAAACTCTGTCCGGCCTCCTCATCACCCACGAGCACGGCGACCATATCAAGGGCGCGGCGATTCTCTCCCGCCGCTTTCGCCTGGCGGTCTTTATCAACGAAGCCACCCTGGCCGCCGCCGGGTCGGTTTTGGATAACCTTCCGCAACCTCAAGCCTTTGTTACGGGCGAGACCTTTGTCTTTCAGGATTTTCAGATCCATCCCTTCGCCATCTCCCATGACGCGGCAGACCCGGTCGGGTTTTTGTTAAACAATGGCCGATTGCTCATGGGGTACTGCACCGATACCGGCGTGGTCTCTCGTCTCATGCAGCACCGGTTGAGCAGCTGCCACGGCCTGGTGCTTGAAGCCAACCACGACCCGGACCTGCTCCGCAACGGCCCCTATCCTCCCTCCCTGCAACAGCGGGTGCGGGGCAATACCGGGCATCTGGCCAACGCCGATGCTGCTGGTTTCTTAAGCGATATCCTCCACGATGGCCTTGAGCATGTAGTCTTGTCGCACATCAGTGAAACCAACAACCATCCAGATCTTGCCCAGGAAGCGATGGCCGCTGTTCTGGAAAGCCTTCGCGGGCAACGGGGCGATGATTGCCTGGTGCCCACAATCTCTCTCGCCCATCAGGACAGGGTGGGTGAGGTGGTCATCCTTGGTGGCAGGGGTAGGGCGATGATGCCTAGTAACCGCCGCCTGTGGCGGCTGGGTGCGACCTCCTGCGTGTTGCCTGCGGATATCATGACCAATGTCCGGGTGCTGGCACCCATGGTGGACGATGTCCAATTGCTCTTTTTTGAAAGCGCGGGCAAAAGCCTTCTGCCCCAGCCTTTGGATGTGCAGGAGCTGCGGGGTCTTGCTGATGAGCATGGCCTCAGCTATACCGTGCACCTTCCCACCGACCTGGCCTTGGGTGCGGCATCTCGGGTCGAACGGCAGGAGGGCATCGGTGAAATTCTCCGGCTCATGGCCCAGCTGGCGCCCCTTGCGCCGCAGAGTTTTGACCTGCATCTGGCCAGGGAGCCGAGTCTGCCCGAAGCGGCCTGGCTCGATAATCTGGCGGCCAGCCTCCGGGAATTGTCTGGTGCTTTGGGCGACGAGAAAAGGCTGGTTGCGGTCGAAAATATCGAGTATCCATTCGGGCTGGTGGCCTCTCTGGTTGCGGAGCACGGCTTTGGTGTTTGCCTTGATCTCGGGCATCTTGTCCACTACGGCCATGATTTGGAAGAAGGGCTGGCCTTGCTGCCCAGGGTTCGGCATCTGCACTACCATGGGGTTCGGGATGGCAGGGACCATCAGGCCCTGACCGATGTGGAGCAAGCTCGGATGCTGGGTCGGCGATTGGATGAAGCCGGGTATGACGGAGTAGTCACCCTGGAGATGTACAGCCTTGAAAAGCTGAAGGCATCGTTGGCGCTTCTCGATGAAGCGTGATAACCGCTTTAGCGGAAAATAAAAACACCCCTACCGCCTTGATCGGTGTGTGAGGCAAGGAAGGAGAATAGAGAGATGATACGAACAGCGGAAGAATTGCAGGCAGTATGCGCAGCCATTGAACCGGCCAGCGCAACGGTGTTGGCCCAGGCCCAGGCCAGGCTTGATAACCTGACCAAGCCCCTTGGCAGTCTCGGCAAGCTGGAGATGTTGGCGGCTAGAACTTGCGCCATACGGAGAACCGTTGCTGCCAAGGTGGAGAAGAAGATCATTCTTACCTTTGCCGGGGACCACGGCGTGGTGGCCGAGGGGATCAGCGCCTTCCCCCAGGAGGTTACCCCGCAGATGGTCCTGAATTTTTTGGCCGGTGGCGCTGGGGTTAACGTACTGGCCCGTCATGTGGGTGCCGAGGTGCGGGTGGTTGATGTGGGCGTGGCTGTGCCGATTGAGGCCGAGGGGTTGCGGCAATGCAAGGTCCGTCCCGGCACCGCCAATATGGCCAAGGGTCCGGCCATGAGCATCGACGAGGCGGTGGCTGCCATCGGGGTCGGCATGGAGATGGCCCGCGAGGCCATCGAGGATGGGGCCGAGATTCTGGGCACCGGCGACATGGGCATCGGCAACACCACCCCGTCCGCCGCGCTTTTTGCCGC
>Ga0172379_10007172_pt1 | contig 14597 bp, 13 predicted proteins | sample GrowelOW334metaG_FD_119756 | JGI IMG/M metagenome (GOLD analysis project Ga0172379, IMG submission 119756) | Groundwater microbial communities from an aquifer near a municipal landfill in Southern Ontario, Canada - Groundwater well OW334 metaG | ecosystem: Environmental > Aquatic > Deep...
AGCTTTTCCAAGGCAGGCAGGCGCAGATCCGCGCACACCTCGGCGGCGATGTCTTTCGGCAGGAACAGATCGGGGATAACCAGATGGACACTTTTCATGCTGCGAGTTTATCACCTGCGAAAGCGACTGGACCGAGTAACCCGGCACGTAAACCGGCAAGTGCCATTGCGCAAACATTGTCGGCGCGCTAAAGAGCCCGTATCCTTGCCGTTCGGAGCAACAAAAGGATGGCGACAAAGCCGTCTGGACAACCACCGGCCTCCCGCTTGCGGGGACTGACACAGCGAAAAATCAGCATGGGAGACCGGTAAATCATGGATCGCTTGCAACGTATCTATAAACTGCATCAGGCAGTTTCTTCACGCCGCCGCCCCGTCTCCTGTCAGACATTGCAAGACGAGCTCGAATGCTCGCGCGCCACAGTCAAGCGCATCATTCAGGAGATGCGTCTGTATTTCAACGCACCGATTGAATATGACCGATCACGCAACGGCTACCACTACGCACTGACTGACGGAGAAACCTTCGAGCTTCCCGGACTCTGGTTCAGCGAAACCGAACTCTATGCGCTGCTAACCACTCAGCGACTGCTCGCACACGTTCAACCCGGCCTGCTCGACACACAACTCAAACCCGTCAAAGATCGCATCGAACAAATCCTCGCGGCCGGAAATCTGGGCAAGAGCCATCTGGGCAGTGAAGAAATCTCCAAGCGAGTGCGCATCCTGCGCATGACCGGACGCAATGTCGCGCTGGAATGTTTTCAGACTGTAGCGGGTGCACTGCTGCAAAGAAACAGCCTGAACATCAACTACCACGGGCGCGGCAACGACGAAATCAGCCAGCGCGAAATTTCCCCGCAACGGCTCATCCACTACCGCGACAACTGGTATCTGGACGCTTGGTGCCATACCCGCAACGCCCTGCGCAGCTTCGCCGTCGAACGCATCACTGCTGCCAAAGCATTGCCACAGCGTTGCCGAGACATACCGGAAAAACAACTTGATGCACATTACGCGAGTTCCTATGGCATCTTCGCGGGCAAACCCAAACATACCGCCGTGCTGCGCTTCACCCCGGAGCGGGCGCGCTGGGTGGCGGATGAACATTGGCATCCGCAGCAACAAGGTCGCTTCCTCGAAGATGGCCTCTATGAACTGCGCATCCCTTATTCCGACCCGCGCGAACTGGTGATGGACATACTCAAGCATGGCGCGGATGTTGAGGTCATCTCACCAGAAAACCTGCGAAATGCCGTAGCGGAGCATCTGCAAAATGCGCTGGGGCACTACAGATAAATAGCAGTGGCAGGCTCACGTTTTGAGACAGTGAGGGTGTTAGCATGGATCGTATGAATGACAAACCCGAAAACAAACCTCTTGCCCATGTCCGTCAAGACAAAAGTGGCAACTGGCATGAACATCTGCTGGATGAGCACTTGCATGGTGTGGCGCACTTGGCTGGCGAGTTTGCCAAACACATTAATAGTGCAGACTGGGCGAGCATGGCCGGGTTATGGCACGACTTGGGCAAGTACAGCACGGAGTTTCAACGGTATATCAAAACCGTAAGTGGCTATGATGCTGAAGCTCATATCGAAGGTGCGCCCGGTCGCGTTGACCATTCCACTGCCGGCGCGATCCACGCAGTTAGACAGTTCGGCGCGCATGGTCGGATTCTGGCCTATCTGATCGCGGGGCATCATGCGGGATTGCCCGATTGGCACGCGGCAGAAACGGGAGGCAAAGCACTCTCCATCCGATTAGGGGCAGAACAAAACCACTTGCTCGACCGCATACCAGCGCAAACCATTCCACAAGAAATCCTTACGCAGCCCAAGCCAACTACCAAACTGCGCGGCGGTGCTGAGGGTTTGCACTTGTGGCTGCGGATGCTGTTCTCCTGTTTGGTGGATGCGGACTTCCTCGACACTGAAAAATTTATGAATGATGCTCAAGCGGCTGCCCGATCTGGCTATCGTGACATAGCCGATCTGATGGATCGTTTCAATAAACACATGGCAACTCTTGCGGCGAACGCAGACAACACGCCAGTCAATGCTATTCGTGCCGATATTTTGCGCCAGTGCTGTGAGAAAGCCGCACTTGCCCCGGGACTGTTTTCACTTACCGTACCCACTGGTGGCGGCAAAACTTTATCAGGCATGGCCTTCGCCTTACGACACGTCATACAGCACAAAAAGCAGCGCATCATTTACGTCATTCCCTACACCAGCATCATCGAACAGACGGCGGGCATATTCCGCGACATATTTGGTGACAACGTAGTCGAGCATCATGCCAACCTTGATCCGGACAAGGAGGATGCGCGCTCCCGTCTGGCGACGGAGAACTGGGATGCGCCGATCATCGTCACCACCAACGTCCAGTTTTTTGAATCGCTGTTTGCCGCGCGCACCAGTCGTTGCCGCAAGCTGCACAACATCGTCAATAGCGTGGTGGTGCTGGACGAGGCGCAGTTGTTGCCACCGGAATTCTTGCAACCGATTGCCGATGTAATGAACCAACTGGCAAGTCATTACGGTGTGACGTTCGTGCTTTCCACCGCCACCCAGCCAGCGCTCGGTTCGTTCCAATCACCTGATGGACAGACATTTCGCGGATTGAACAACGTGCGCGAAATCATGGATGACCCGGATGCTTTGTATCAGGCATTGCAGCGGGTGGAAGTTAGTGTCCCAAGTGACCTGCAAACACCGCGCGATTGGGAAAGTGTCGCGACAGAACTGATCCAGCATCCGTCTGTGTTGTGCATCGTCAGTCGCCGCGATGACGCGCGCGAACTGCATCGCTTGATGATTGCCAAGGAAGATAGCAAGGGCACGTTACATCTATCCGCGCTGATGTGCGGCGAACACCGCAGCAAAGTCATTGCGGACATCAAGGCGCGATTGAAGCGCAACGAACCCGTGCGCGTCATCAGCACCCAACTGGTAGAAGCCGGTGTGGATGTGGACTTCCCCGTAGTGTATCGCGCTTTGGCTGGACTTGATTCGATTGCGCAGGCGGCGGGTCGCTGCAACCGTGAAGGCAAGCAGAAGGGCTTGGGACGAGTAGTGGTTTTTGTCCCGCCGAAACTCGCTCCGCCGGGACTATTGCGGCAAGCGGCACAAATTTCGGTGAGCCTGCTGTCGGGAAGCAAAAGCAATGTATTGGGGCGCGATCTTGCCAAGCAATTTTTCGAGCACCTCTATATGCGCGCACCGTCGCTCGACAAGCATGGCATCCATAAGCTATTAACGCAGGATGCGCGCGATTGCCAGATTCAATTTCGTACCACTGCGGAAAAATTCCGGCTGATAGACGACACTGCCTATCAAACCATTTTGGTGCGCTATGGCGATAACGACGTGTTACTCGGCAAACTGGAAAAAGAAGGGCCGCAACGCTGGCTGATGCGCCAGCTGCAACGCTATTCGGTGAATCTGCCCAAATATCTGTTTGCCCAACTCGAAAAACAGGGCGATGTGCGCGAGATATGGCCGGGTATTTATGCCCAGGTTGGCGACAAGCTTTACGATAAGTCGCTTGGTGTGGTGATTGATGGCAACATAGCCCCCGATGAGTTGGCGATATGAATACCCAAGGGTACAAGAACCTGCAAGCAGGTAAAAATCAGGGAAGAAAAACATGAAGACATTTTGCTTGGAAGTAACCGGCGACTTTGCTTGTTTCACCCGACCTGAAATGAAGGTCGAGCGTGTCAGCTATGACGTAATGACGCCCTCCGCCGCCCGCGCCGTGTTCGAGGCTATCTTGTGGAAGCCCGCCATCCACTGGAAAGTGATCAGGATCGAAGTGCTGAAACCGATCAAGTGGATCACCTTGCGGCGCAACGAGGTGGGCGCGGTTGTTTCTTCGCGCAACGTGCAAACCGCCATGAACAGCGGCAGCGGCGACCTCGGCCTTTACATCGAAGACGAACGCCAGCAGCGCGCTGGGCTGTTCCTGCGCGATGTCGCTTACCGCATTCACGCGGGATTTGAAATGTGCGATGCCGCAAAGCACAAACCCAACTTTCCGCATCTTTCCAAGCATCGCATCAACGATGCAGACGAGCAGCGTGCCGCCGACGAAGCGAACACGCCCGCAAAATTCCTGAACATGTTCGAGCGCCGCGCCAGAAAAGGCCAGTGCGTGAACCAACCCTATCTGGGTTGCCGCGAATTTGCTGCCAACTTTCGCTTGGTCAAAGATATTGCCACCGAGCCCGCGCCGATAGCCGAAACCCTCGATCTGGGTTGGATGCTACACGACATGGACTACAGCAACCTCGCCAGCCCAAGCCCACGTTTCTTTCGTGCCGAACTGAAAAACGGTGTGCTGGATTTAGCCAATGTGGAGGTGCGGGGATGATTCTTCAGGCGCTATGCGATTACTACGAACGCAAGCCAGACTTGCCTCGTTTGGGCTTTGAAACCAAAGCGATTCCCTTTGTGATCGAAATCAATTCAGCCGGTCAGTTTGTACAATTTGAAGATACTCGCGCTGCCGAAGGGAAAAAGAGAATTGGCCGCAATTTTGTTGTGCCACAGGGAACAAAGAGAGCATCGAATGTTGCCGCGAATTTATTATGGGACAACGCCGAATATGTGTTGGGCATACCAGACACCAATAAACTTGCCGAACGGAAATCTAAAGGCAAAGAGGGGGAATATCTTGCACGTCTGAAAGAGATGCATGAGGCTTTCGTTACTGAGGTACGAACTTACATAAACGCCGTTCCAGAAGATACCGCGTTGCGAGCAGTGCTCCACTTTCTGGAATCTACAGACAAAGCACGGATAGAAACTGATCCGCTCTGGCCGGAAATTCTGGAAACCAATCCGGTAATGACATTCCGTCTCAATGGCGATCTCGAATTGGTTTGCCAACGACCAACTGTCAGAGCAGTGCTGGGGAATGTTGAAACTGCTACTGAAGAAATCATTTGCTCGATAAGCGGAGAAACGGATGGTTTCGAGCGGCTGCATACAGCAATCAAAGGCGTATGGGGCGCGCAGACCAGCGGTGCAAATATCGTCTCTTTCAACAAGGATGCATTTAACTCTTTTGGCAAGGAGCAAGGTGCCAATGCCCCCGTTGGCAAGCGTGCCGCCTTCGCCTATACCACGGCACTCAATCACCTGTTGAGCAAGGAGAGTACGCAACGCATTCAGATTGGTGATGCCTCTACTGTATTCTGGTCAGAGAAGCACACTGATTTGGAAGACTCGTTCGCCGACCTGTTCGACGAACCGCCCAAGGACGACCCAGCAAAACAAACGCGCGCTATCGAGGCGTTATTCAAAGCACCGCAAACTGGCTCAATAAGTGATGAGGGAGGTAACACACGTTTCTATGTGCTTGGCCTCGCACCCAATGCCGCGCGCATCAGTGTTCGTTTCTGGCAAGTTGGCACGGTGGCTGAAATATCGGCGCGGATTCGCCAGCATTTTGAAGACCTGGAAATTATCCACGCTAGTTTTGAGAAGCCGTACCTCTCGCTTTTCCGACTGTTGAAGTCCATTGCTACACAAGAAGACTCAAAAAACATCCCGCCCAATCTGGCGGGCGAACTCATGCGCGACATTCTTGCCGGGTTGCCTTATCCGCAAACACTGTTGCAGGCCGCCGTGCGTCGCATTCGCGCCGAGCATGAAGTGACCTATCCCCGTGCTGCACTCATCAAAGCCTGCCTTAATCGGCAAGCACGCTATTCACCATCCCAAGAAAAGGAGATTGCTGTGTCACTAGATGATTCCAATACGAACCCCGGTTACCGCATCGGTCGCCTTTTTTCTGCACTGGAGAAAATTCAGGAAGAAGCCAGTCCAGGCCTGAATGCCACCATTCGCGACCGTTTCTACGGTGCAGCTTCAAGCACACCCGTCACCGTATTCGCCAATCTGATGAAACTGAAGAATCATCACCTCGCAAAAATGGAGGAAGGTCGCAAACGCCACTTTGAAAAACTCATCGGCCAGATCATGTCCGACATCAACGACTTTCCAGCGCATTTGAGCCTTGCCGACCAAGGGCGTTTCGCCATCGGCTACTACCACCAGCGGCAAGCCTTTTTCACCAAATCCGAATCCACCACTAAGGGAGAATAAATATCATGGCACTGAATAATCGTTACGACTTCGTTCTGCTGTTTGACGTTAAAGACGGCAACCCCAACGGCGACCCCGATGCGGGAAATCTACCGCGCATGGATGCGGAAAGCGGGCGCGGCTTGGTGACCGACGTGTGTCTCAAGCGCAAGGTGCGCAATTTTGTTGGCATGACCAAGGATCAATCAGAAATAACTGAATCTCTGGATGGTGGAAAAAAGAGGTTTGAGATTTACGTCAAGGAAAAAGCAATACTCAATAACCAGCACAAGCGCGCCTATGTTGGCATCGGCAAGCCTGAGTTGCTCGAAGGCGATGACAAGAAACGCAAGGGCGGTGATGCAGTTGATGAAGCAAGGCAGTGGATGTGTCGCAATTTTTTTGACGTACGGGCATTTGGCGCGGTCATGTCCACGGGCATCAATTGTGGCCAAGTGCGCGGCCCGATTCAACTAACCTTTGCACGCTCTATTGATCCTGTCGTGGCATTGGAGCATTCGATCACTCGCATGGCGGTTGCCACCGAGGCAGAAGCCGAAAAACAATCTGGCGACAACAGAACAATGGGACGCAAGTTCACCGTTCCTTATGGCCTTTATGCCGCCCACGGCTTTGTGTCTTCCTTCCTTGCCAAGCAAACAGGTTTCGATGAAAACGATCTGGAGTTGCTCTGGCAGGCACTGGCACAAATGTTCGAACATGACCGCTCCGCCGCCAGAGGCGAGATGTCCACACGCGGGCTGTACGTCTTCAAGCATGACAGCGAATTGGGCAATGCATCTGCACACAATCTGTTTGATCTGATTCAGGTGAAGAAAAATTCCGAGGAACCTGCCCGCGACTTTACCGATTACACCGTTTCAGTGAAAGAGGCAGCTATTCCTGCGGGTGTCACGTTGCAGCGAAAAGTCGGTTGATTGCGATTGTCGTGAGGTTGTGCACGATCATGATCGATGACAATTCCGAATCTCAACGTCGCCCAACCCAATAACCGGGCCGGCGGCGTTGGTGCGCCACAGCCAGAACATGCAAAGTATCGAAGTCAATTCTGTAAACGATGAAAAAGGGGTAACGATGAACGACCATGCGCTTGGTATTGCTCTTTGCGGGTGTGCCCATCGCCGGATGGACACATAGCAAATTCAAAGCGCGATGCACTTCATTCCTGAAATCAGTGGCATAAAACCGCCCGGCCTCAACTGCATACCAGCGAGCGGCCTCAACAAACTCGGCGCGAGCTGCCGGTTCGAATATGATCTTCACTTATCGTGTGCGGAGATAATCGCGTCAACTTCCTTGAATACTTCCTCGGCGGAAATCCATTTTGTGCGCCCGGCTTCCATGTCTGCCACACGCCGGGCAATTTCTTCGTCCCAAGCTTTGGCCATGATTTCGGGCGATTCTTCGGATGTGCCGTCCAAACTAATGATCAAACGATGGATCAACTCTCCACGCTCTTTGGGCGACAAGCGCAAAGCCTGGTTTTCCAGTTCTTCCAAAATTGCTGCCATGATGCCCTCCGTAAATTTAAACATTACAAGTATTATGATAGCACCACTGCCTTGAACGAAGCAGTCGACCCCATCATGCTTTCCGCGCTCCAGCATTGGAGCTATTGCCCGCGCCAGTGCGCGCTGATCTATGTCGAGCAGGCATTCGATGAGAATGTTTTCACCATGCGCGGAAACGCGGCGCATGAGCGGGTGGATGATCCGGGGTTTGAAACTTTCGAGGGCGTGCGTGCAGAGCGGGCATTGCCGGTGTGGTCGGAGCGGCTGGGGCTGATCGGCAAATGCGATGTGGTGGAGTTTCATCCCGATGGACGCATTTATCCGGTGGAATACAAGCATGGCAAGAAGCGCGAAAAAATCCACGATGATCTCCAACTCGGTGCGCAGGCGATGTGTCTGGAAGAGATGACCGGCAAGGTCATCACGCATGGCGCGATTTATCACCACGGTTCGCGGCGCAGGCGTGAGGTGGCGATTACGCAAGATTTGCGCGGCAAAGTGGAAAAGACCGTGAACGCCATTCGCGCCATGATGGATTCCGGCAAGTTGCCGCCCCCGGTCAATGACGCGCGTTGCAAGGAATGCTCGCTGAAGGAAATTTGCCAGCCTCAGGCTGTCGCTGATCGTGCGGTGCAGCATAGTCTGCTGGAAACTTTATTCGAGCCGGAAGCCACGTAAAAATGGCGCGCCAGCTTCTCAATACCCTTTACGTCATGACACCGAACTCCTATCTCCATTTGGAGAATGACACGCTACGGGTGGATGTGGAGCGCGAGAAAAAATTGCAGGTGCCGCTGCATCATCTGGGCAGCGTGGTGTGCCTGGGCAACATTATGCTTTCACCTGCGCTGATGCACCGCTGCGCGGATGACGGCATCAGCCTGGTGTTGTTGAATAACCAAGGGCGATTCAAGGCGCGTCTTGAAGGCCCAGTTTCCGGCAATATCCTGCTGCGGCAGGCACAGCACCGCTTGGCGCTGGATGAAAAATTTGCGCTGGGTATTGCTCATAGTGCGATTGCCGGGAAGTTGCGCAATTCGCGCCAGGTGTTGTTACGCGGTGCGCGTGAAGCAGGTGATGGGGAAGATAGCAGCGCACTTACAGCTGCCGCAGATATGCTTTCTAACTCGTTGCGCAATCTGCCGCACGCATCCGATCTGGATGTGGTGCGCGGCATTGAAGGCGATGCGGCAAAAAATTATTTTGCCGCGTTGCCGCTGTTGGTCAAACGTGAGGCACGCAATAAATTCACGATGGATGGCCGCACCCGGCGACCGCCACGCGACCGGTTCAACGCATTGCTCTCGTTTCTTTATTCCATGCTGATGAACGACTGCCGTTCCGCGCTGGAAGCGGTCGGCCTCGATCCCCAGCTTGGTTTTCTGCATACCGTTCGCCCCGGACGCGCAGCACTCGCTCTGGATTTGATGGAAGAGTTTCGCGCCATCTTCGCTGACCGGCTGGCACTCACATTGATTAACCGGGGGCAGATCGGCCCCAACGATTTTGCCGAACGCGAAGGCGGCGCGGTGCTGCTCGAAGGCGATGCACGCCGTACCGTGGTGGTTGCCTATCAGGAGCGCAAACAGGAAGAGGTGATGCATCCGTTGCTGGAAACCAAAGTGCCGATTGGCCTGCTGCCGTTATTGCAAGCGCGCTTCATGGCGCGCACCCTGCGCGGCGAAATGGAAGGCTATCTTCCGTTCCTTTACCGTTAAATGCCATGCTGATTATTATCACTTACGATGTATCCACCGTAACCGCCGCTGGGCGCAAACGGTTGCGCCGTGTCGCAAAAGTTTGCGAAAGCATTGGGCAACGTGTGCAAAATTCGGTCTTTGAGTGCAAGGTCGATCAGATGCAACTTGAAGAATTAGAGCGGCGACTGCTCGATGAGATAGACGAAAAAGAAGACTGCTTACGCCTCTATCGTTTGACGGAACCAGTGGAGTTACATATCAAGGAGTATGGTAAATTCCACGCTGTGGATTTTGAAGGAGCACTGGTAATATGAAGCGCGAACCAGTAGCAACGACACAAACGCGGCAGGTTCGCGTTGTGGCTAATATGTTGACGATGGATGATTTTTTGCCTTCATCGTTTGGTTGTGTGAGCTATCGGAGGGAAGAATGCCGAGGGTTCGCGCAAAGTGCGCTTTTCAACGTAGAAAGTCATGGCGTTGTAAGCGGACTGTAGCGCCCGCGCCTCGGCGCGGGCGAGGATTGAAACTGCTGGCTGTCCGGCTCCGTTTACTTTCGTCCTGAGTAGCGCCCGCGCCTCGGCGCGGGCGAGGATTGAAACTGCTGGTCCTCGGTCCAGCTGGCCATTAGATCCTGTAGCGCCCGCGCCTCGGCGCGGGCGAGGATTGAAACATATAGCTTCTTGACCGCTTGGCATTCCTCTTCGAGGTAGCGCCCGCGCCTCGGCGCGGGCGAGGATTGAAACACGTGTTGACCTCACAAAAAACTATTCATGCGGAGTAGCGCCCGCGCCTCGGCGCGGGCGAGGATTGAAACTCGCAATGGTCGGCCCGCTCGTTGTGCGGGTGGTGGGTAGCGCCCGCGCCTCGGCGCGGGCGAGGATTGAAACCGGTGGTGTCACTTCGGTCGCGGCGGTGTCTGCTGTAGCGCCCGCGCCTCGGCGCGGGCGAGGATTGAAACGTTCCCCTGGAACTGATCGAGACAGCGCCGCAGATCGTAGCGCCCGCGCCTCGGCGCGGGCGAGGATTGAAACGGCTCAACCTTCAAAGTATGAGCCGGTTCCGACTGTAGCGCCCGCGCCTCGGCGCGGGCGAGGATTGAAACTTATTTCAATTATCGTTGTGCACGTCCAATGCCTGTAGCGCCCGCGCCTCGGCGCGGGCGAGGATTGAAACTTCTCTTGTATGTCATTAGGAGTTTTTTATGAAAGTAGCGCCCGCGCCTCGGCGCGGGCGAGGATTGAAACTGACTATCAGGCTAGTCGTTCTATGGAATTTTCCGGTAGCGCCCGCGCCTCGGCGCGGGCGAGGATTGAAACGATCGTCTCATGCGTTGACACGGCGAGCGCGACAGGTAGCGCCCGCGCCTCGGCGCGGGCGAGGATTGAAACATTTCACCCCCTATTAGGAATTGAGGCCGAGGTCGTAGCGCCCGCGCCTCGGCGCGGGCGAGGATTGAAACAAGCGTGGACAGTGTCAACTTCGTGCCATACGCATGTAGCGCCCGCGCCTCGGCGCGGGCGAGGATTGAAACTCGGCCAGACCGTCACCGCCGGCACGCACAACGCCGGTAGCGCCCGCGCCTCGGCGCGGGCGAGGATTGAAACAATAAACGTTCAGATGCGGTCATGGTTTAGCTCCTGTAGCGCCCGCGCCTCGGCGCGGGCGAGGATTGAAACGAGAATGCGCCGGCCGGCATGCGTGTCGAGCCGGGGTAGCGCCCGCGCCTCGGCGCGGGCGAGGATTGAAACTGCATCCTCACCGCCTGCACGATGGCCGAGGAAGGTAGCGCCCGCGCCTCGGCGCGGGCGAGGATTGAAACCGCATGTGTCTCATGCTGCCATCCTTTCCGGCTCGGTAGCGCCCGCGCCTCGGCGCGGGCGAGGATTGAAACGTTCATTTTGTGCTCGCTGACTGCGCGGCAATGGTGTAGCGCCCGCGCCTCGGCGCGGGCGAGGATTGAAACATCGTGGTGCTGACGTTCTGCGGCTGCGCGATCTGGTAGCGCCCGCGCCTCGGCGCGGGCGAGGATTGAAACTTTGAGGAGGCAGCGTAATGGCAAATCTTACCCGCGTAGCGCCCGCGCCTCGGCGCGGGCGAGGATTGAAACAGGATAACGACGTGGCCAACGTCGGTCTTGTAGTCGTAGCGCCCGCGCCTCGGCGCGGGCGAGGATTGAAACAGCCGTTAGAGCGCATCAGTGCCCAAGGGCCAAATGTAGCGCCCGCGCCTCGGCGCGGGCGAGGATTGAAACCCACTCTTCGAGCTCCAGCTCCTGCGCGCGGTCCTGTAGCGCCCGCGCCTCGGCGCGGGCGAGGATTGAAACCGCTTCGCGGGCGACCTGACCGGCGTGTATACCGGGTAGCGCCCGCGCCTCGGCGCGGGCGAGGATTGAAACTTATTATCCAGCAGCGATCCGGTGCGCGGATTGCTGTAGCGCCCGCGCCTCGGCGCGGGCGAGGATTGAAACTCGATCAGCCATGTCCGGCTGTCCTTGTGTACTGCGTAGCGCCCGCGCCTCGGCGCGGGCGAGGATTGAAACCCTCTTTCGTGAAAAATAATCCGATACTCGCGGGGTAGCGCCCGCGCCTCGGCGCGGGCGAGGATTGAAACTTTGAGGTCAGCCCGACACTGCCGCTCGCGCTGGAGTAGCGCCCGCGCCTCGGCGCGGGCGAGGATTGAAACTTTTTCCCTGAAGTATCCGCCGGCCCAGTCATTGGTAGCGCCCGCGCCTCGGCGCGGGCGAGGATTGAAACTATGCAGTGAGTAGACAGCGACTGTGCCAATCCAAGTAGCGCCCGCGCCTCGGCGCGGGCGAGGATTGAAACATCCAAGTGCCGCAAAATCTGCACCACAGCTACCGTAGCGCCCGCGCCTCGGCGCGGGCGAGGATTGAAACCGGTCTGGTGCCGGCCAGATATCCACACGCCGCCCGTAGCGCCCGCGCCTCGGCGCGGGCGAGGATTGAAACTGCCTATTGGTGATGCAAAATATGCGATGGGCTTCGTAGCGCCCGCGCCTCGGCGCGGGCGAGGATTGAAACCTCTACAAACAAGTGCTCGGCATCGACCTGCCCTGGTAGCGCCCGCGCCTCGGCGCGGGCGAGGATTGAAACGACGCAACACCTTGGCGCGGAATTGTTGATGTGGGTAGCGCCCGCGCCTCGGCGCGGGCGAGGATTGAAACATCAGTCAGCACTCCACTTGCTGCTGCGCTGGTGAGTAGCGCCCGCGCCTCGGCGCGGGCGAGGATTGAAACGTCCGTCGGTATTTGATTGTGCCGCCGGTGGCGGGTAGCGCCCGCGCCTCGGCGCGGGCGAGGATTGAAACATGGTTTACTCCTTCAGAGTTGACTGGAGCCTCACGTAGCGCCCGCGCCTCGGCGCGGGCGAGGATTGAAACACCTGACCTCAACCAGCGGCAACCAACTGGTCAACGTAGCGCCCGCGCCTCGGCGCGGGCGAGGATTGAAACATGCCCGACCTGCGCAATGAAGTGGGCGGCACGCTGCGTAGCGCCCGCGCCTCGGCGCGGGCGAGGATTGAAACGAACAAAGCTGGAAGGTGGATGGCGGCTGGTTCGGTAGCGCCCGCGCCTCGGCGCGGGCGAGGATTGAAACATAGCGCATCTCCTTTCCGGTTCAATACCCGGATCGCGTAGCGCCCGCGCCTCGGCGCGGGCGAGGATTGAAACCTTGCTTGTCCTACCGCTTCCGGCGGTGCTGGATGTAGCGCCCGCGCCTCGGCGCGGGCGAGGATTGAAACGACTGTGGCGGGTGCACTGGTGGGTGCGCTGGGTGTAGCGCCCGCGCCTCGGCGCGGGCGAGGATTGAAACAGCAATCACACTATTCACCGCGCAGATCGAAGCCGTAGCGCCCGCGCCTCGGCGCGGGCGAGGATTGAAACTGGAATGGTGTAAATTACATCAAATCAACATGGGGTAGCGCCCGCGCCTCGGCGCGGGCGAGGATTGAAACTCCCCAATCCACGGGCCGGATGAAAAGCCGGATAAGTAGCGCCCGCGCCTCGGCGCGGGCGAGGATTGAAACAACTACCTACGATAGTAGCGACGCAACGTATAAAGTAGCGCCCGCGCCTCGGCGCGGGCGAGGATTGAAACGATGGCATCGGTGTCGCAGTGGCGGCGGCTAGGACGTAGCGCCCGCGCCTCGGCGCGGGCGAGGATTGAAACGAATGATGACTCTTTAGCTGATTGATACTCTGGAGTAGCGCCCGCGCCTCGGCGCGGGCGAGGATTGAAACAGGCTCTGCTTCGATTCTATGCCCGGTGTGCCGAAGTAGCGCCCGCGCCTCGGCGCGGGCGAGGATTGAAACTTGAGATTGCTCATTTATGCGACCCATTTCTCTCGTAGCGCCCGCGCCTCGGCGCGGGCGAGGATTGAAACAGAAAGCCCGGCTGAATTGCCGGGCCACCGATGGGTAGCGCCCGCGCCTCGGCGCGGGCGAGGATTGAAACTCGCGGATCTCGCGGATCAGCTGGTTGAAAAAATGTAGCGCCCGCGCCTCGGCGCGGGCGAGGATTGAAACAAACCAATCCCGCTCAATACGTTGTCGCCAGCTCGGTAGCGCCCGCGCCTCGGCGCGGGCGAGGATTGAAACGTATCATCCGCGCAGGCACTTAACTTGGCCGTGCGTGTAGCGCCCGCGCCTCGGCGCGGGCGAGGATTGAAACATCGTGGTGCTGACGTTCTGCGGCTGCGCGATCTGGTAGCGCCCGCGCCTCGGCGCGGGCGAGGATTGAAACCAGCAGTCCGCGTTTGTCCGCACCGCTGGCCGTCGTAGCGCCCGCGCCTCGGCGCGGGCGAGGATTGAAACAGTAGGTCGATTGGGAGTGATCCAAGCAAACCGTATAGTGACCATCTGCCTCCGACGTTCTCGCTTTATAAAGTTTGGAAAAGAATGACCTCAACTGCTGTGTTGTGGCACACTAACGCCCGCTCCAACACTGTCATCCACTTACCTTGCAACCTTACGAACTGTTCATCGGTCTGCGCTACACCCGTGCCAAACGGCGCAACCATTTCATCTCCTTCATCTCGCTGATCTCCATGCTGGGCATGGCGCTGGGCGTGATGGCCCTGATCGTCGTGCTGTCGGTGATGAACGGCTTCCAGAAAGAGATCCGCGCGCGCCTGCTGGGCGCGTCGCCGCACCTGGAGGTGGTTGCGGATGGCGGGCATATCGATGACTGGCGGCCGATATTGGGCAAGGTCGCGCAGCACCCGCAGGTCGCCGCCGCCGCGCCATACGTC
>Ga0172379_10007173_pt1 | contig 14594 bp, 14 predicted proteins | sample GrowelOW334metaG_FD_119756 | JGI IMG/M metagenome (GOLD analysis project Ga0172379, IMG submission 119756) | Groundwater microbial communities from an aquifer near a municipal landfill in Southern Ontario, Canada - Groundwater well OW334 metaG | ecosystem: Environmental > Aquatic > Deep...
AGTTTGAATAAATAAGACGCTAATCTCTGTAGAAATCTTAAGAGCGCTTCGCTACATTAAGATTTCTTAGATTAGCGTCTTATTTATTAAGCAAACTTATCCAGGACGATGAATCAGGCGGGATGAGGGTGTGAGCTCTTAAGAAGCTCTCAGGCCACATACCTTCAGAGAACCAGAATGGATTTGCTCCAGCGGCAATTCTTTCTTCTCCCTGGGAGTATGCAGCTGGGTCGTTTGCATTAAGATATAGCGAAAACCTAATCCATTAGAGGGACTACGGAGCGCGACGGCGCGGAGTCCGAGGCAAAATTCCAGCAGGAATTTATGCCGTGCCCGAGAATGGGTTAGGGTTGAGCGATTATCTAAAATTTGACTAAAACAAGGTTTTGGTGTATTATATAGCCAGTAACCAATTCCTGCGGTCGGGCGACCACGGCCATGCGGCCACTGCTCGGCTACGCGCGGTTGCTGCTCGCCTACGGCGGTTGGAGAATTCGCTAATGACATTAGTTAATAGCTAATTATATCGGCGAGTTCTTCTACAATTAAATAACAGGAACTCATTTCGACAATATCTTCCAGTCGCGTTGCGAGAGATTTTATCAGTCCCGCAAGGCGAGACGAGGAAGCTGTAGCTGTCGCTACTGCGACGAGGATAAACGAAGCGGGGTGATAAAATATCCGCAACCCTAAAGGGATACGGCCAATCTTTATCATCACTGCGTCGCTCCTCCTCGGAGTAGAATAACTACACCTTCGTCGTTGCTTCTTGTTCTGACCAAGATTGGCCAGTATCGCGGCGAAAGATATTGTCGAGATGAGTTCCATACAGAAAGGGCAGGGTGAGCGTCATGCGGGAGATTCGGTTCGATGAGTTGGCCGGCCATCTGGCCGGCGGAAATGATTTTATCGTTGAACTGGGTGAACAAAAAGGCATCGGTTCCAGCAGTATGATTATCCGCAAGTGCGGAAAAACTATTCTGATAGACCGGGGAATTGCTTTTGAGGGGGCCGGAGCCGCCAAGCTTACAACTTTTCCGGCTGGTGGCAACCTTGAAGGCATTCACATTGATGTCATGATTTTCACTCACGTCCATTTGGACCATGTAGGACTAATCGTCCCGATTATTCTGGCTCATGAGGAGTCGCGGGTGTTTTTTTCGGTAAAGACATTGGAGGAGCTGAAAATCGTTTTGGCTGACTCCTTGTCTATCCAAAAGAAAGAGGCCGAGAAGGCTTACTTTTCCAGATTGCCGGCACCAAAAGCCATGTTTACCGAAGAAGATGTCGCCATATTCCTTGCCCGAGCCGAAGTCGGCTTCTACGAAGTCGTCAACACGGACGAAGAAGACGAGTGGATTACGTTTGAGGACTGGCCGGGCTGGGATTTCGGCTTTACGTTTTCAGGTCACACCGCCGGCTCGTTTATTTCATGCATCAAGACGCCCGATGGTGATGGAATAGTCGCTACTGGCGACGTGTGTGGCCATGACCAAGAAACAACGCGGGGCGTACCTATGCTCCGTAATAGTTTCCTGGAAATGGCTGAGTTCAGAGAGTGTCGGCGTATCATTCTGATCACGGAAGCCACGAACGGCAACCGCGACCAGGAAGAGAGCCAAGAAGAGATGGACGCCCGACTGAAGTCCGTCCTGGATGAGACCGAGCGCCGCGGAGGGCAAGCGCTTTTCCCGGTATTCATGGTCAACCGAGGACCGAACATTGTTGCAAAACTTGTCCGGCTCGGCTTCAAAGTTTTTGTTGCCGGCGGGGTAAGAAAAACTCTTGCCGTAGAAGTCGGACAAGAACTTCTGGACAAGTGGCTGAAAGACAGAACGGTCATGCTAATTCAGAACGGCGACCTCTACGAATACCTGCTTCACGCTGCCACTCGTGGTCAATATGGGTTCCGACCCATTGTTACCTCGTCGGCAACACTGGACCAGGGGGCCGGAGTGAATTTCGCCATTGATATGCTACCGGTTTCGGAAAATGTTCTGATTTCAACTGGCCACCGTTTTGATGGGTCGGCCATGAAGGAATTCTTTGAGGTAAAGGATAGGCCCATCGGACCGGGTCAAACGATTGTTCTGAACAAGATGGACAGAAACTTCCGTTCAACAAAATATCCGGTCAACGTCCGGTGCGGCGGACACCACTTTGATTACTCGGCACATTCCTATCGAAACGAATTAGCAACACTGGCGACCGATCTAAATCCCGATGTGGTGTTCGTAAAGCACTGCACAGAAGAGGGATTCCATGGGCTGGAATCGGCCTTGTACACCGAGTTTGGATACAAGCATCCACCAATCAGTTGGGCGCGCCACCTCCATTTGTTTGAATTATAATTTGGGGGTTTACCAGACCTCCGCCCCACGCCGCTTGACGTGGGGCTTTTTTTGTGCAATAATCTATCCAAGAAAGGGGGTCTCATCATGGAGACCACGCCAGAGACCGAACAGTTCCTTGAAGAAAATGCTACAGTTGTCCATCAACCGATTTTTACCATTTCAGCCATTGCTCTTGATTTTGACTTCGTAACTTCTGACCCGGCAAAGTCGCGGGCAGATGAAATAAGGGTTCTTATTGTAAAGAACAAGAAGCCCCCCAAGAAGAGCAAGGAGGGCAAGCCCGGAGGATTCGGAATTCCGACCGGACAACTTGAAAGCAAAGAGAACATGCTGGAAGCCGTCAAGCGGGAGACGAGAGATGAGTCCGGCTGTTCCGTAAAGAAGATTATCGCCAAGCTCTTTGTGATTCACAAGCGCCTGACGATAGACGGCAACCCCGTCCCTAACGAAATTCACGTTTTCCTGGTTGAAGCTTCCGATGTCCTCAGCCGAGTAAGAGAAGTCGAGGAAATCGACAGTTCGGTCGAGCCGTGGATTCCTCTCCGGCAAGTGTTTGAAATGCCTTTAGCCCAGGACAAAAGCGGAGGTAGCAGAAACACAAACGGTATTTATTACAGTCACCTCAAGAGATTATATAGTGCCATTGAATCCATGGTTTTCTATCCGGAAGATTTACTGGAGGGGGAGGCCGTCAAAGAGTGGCTCAAGCCCAATCGCAAGTCCCTCAAGGACGCGATGGCCGATCTTGAAAGGGCTGGGCTTCTAAAAAAGCTCCTTCCCCAAGACGAACCGACAGTTTAAATATATAAGCGCCCTGGCCTCAGCGGGGCGCTATTTCAACTCTACTTGGGAAAATGTAATGGTTGGGAAAATGTAATGGGCATCTTTACGTGACGTGGTGTAAAGATGCCCATTACATTTATTTGATTACGTCCATCCCCTCAATTGAAAAATCTTAAAACTTAGAGTATAGTCAAGTTTAAATAATGATTAAACAATTCACAAAATACATTTCAATAGTTTTCTTAATTCTGCTTACCGCGGCCGGATTGGTTATGATTTTTCAATCCCCCCTTGAAAAGGCGGACACTGTTTCTGTTTCAGATTTAGTAACCAGAATAAATGCCGGACAAGTCAAAGAAATAACGGTCAAAGGAGATAACCTGAATATCGTTTTAAAAGACGGGGATAAAAAACTTCTCTCTCAAAAAGAACCTGGTATTTCTACTTTTGAAACGCTTCTTAATTTAGGGGCAAACAAGGATAAGCTCTCGGCTTTTAACATACAAGTCCAGGATGAAACCGGAACAATGGGTATGCTACTGTCTTCAATGATTCCCATAGTTTTACCCTTTCTTCTGATAATATTAATTTTCTGGTACATGTTTAATAAAGCCCAAAAAGGTTCAATGCAAGCCTTTTCTTTTGGAAAATCCAAAGCCCGTTTAGCCAATTTAAAAAACGGCAAGAAACAAGTTACCTTCAAAGATGTCGCCGGACTGATTGAGGCTAAAGAAGAAATTTCAGAAGTTGTAGAATTTTTAAAAGACCCGAAAAAATTCCATAAACTCGGAGCTCGAATACCACGAGGTATCTTATTAGTTGGCTCCCCCGGAACAGGAAAAACCTTACTTGCCAAAGCGGTGGCCAGCGAGGCCAATGTCCCATTTTATTTTGTCTCCGGCTCTGAATTCGTAGAAATGTTTGTTGGCGTCGGCGCCAACAGGGTTAGGGACATGTTTGAGCTGGCCAAAAAAACTGCACCGGCAATTGTGTTTATTGATGAGGTTGATGCCGTCGGCAGACACCGCGGAGCAGGCCTTGGAGGCGGACATGACGAAAGAGAGCAAACCCTGAACCAGATTTTAGTTGAAATGGACGGCTTTGATACCGATGCCGCCGTAATTGTTATGGCCGCAACCAACCGCCCTGATATTCTTGATCCAGCACTACTTCGACCCGGCCGTTTTGACAGACGGATAATCTTGGATGAGCCCTCCATGAAAGACCGTGAAGAAATACTGAAAATTCACGCACTGGACAAGCCTTTGGCAAAAACCATAAACCTCAAACTGGTTGCCGAGAGAACTCCGGGATTATCGGGAGCGGACCTGGCAAATTTAATAAATGAAGCCGCGATTTTAGCCGCAAGAAATAACCAAAAAGAAATAATCCAAGATAATCTTTTTGAAGCCATTGAAAAAGTAATTTTGGGTCCAGAAAGACGTAGTCACATATTCTCTAAAAAAGAAAAAGAGATAACCGCTTACCATGAAGCCGGCCACGCCCTGGTCGCCTGTTCACTCCCCCACACCGATCCCGTTCATAAAGTTTCAATCGTGTCGCGCGGAAGAGCCGGCGGATATACCTTAAAATTGCCGACCGAGGATAAACACTTACGTTCCCGTTCTGAGTTTGAGTCGGAATTAGCTGTTTTGCTTGGCGGATTTGCGGCCGAAAAAATAATATTCAAAGACATTACCACCGGCGCTTCAAATGACCTAAAAGTGGCTTCTGACCTCGCTCGTAGGATGATCACCCAATACGGAATGTCCGACAATCTCGGACCAATTACTTTTGGAGAAAAGGAAGAATTGGTTTTCTTGGGGAAAGAGATTTCAACCACCAAAAATTATTCAGAAACAATTGCCTTTCAGATCGATGAAGAAGTTAAAAAACTGATAGTAAAAGGACTAACTTCAGCCAAAAAAGTTTTAACTCAAAAAATAGACATTCTTCAAAAAATCGCTAAAGAATTAATCAGCAAAGAAACTCTGGAACAAAAAGATTTCTACGCTCTGGTGAGATAAAAATCCGGCCAGATGGCCGGATTTTTAAATTGACCCAAGAGTAAAAAAGACGTAAAATACTATGTATATTTGGGTGTGTAGCTCAGCTGGTTAGAGCACGTCACTTATAGCTGGTAGAGAGGGCGAATGGAAGCTCGCTTACATTCTGCCCGAGCGCCCCAGATATACATAGTATAATGACGGATTTTCAAAGAGGGCATTGGTGGGCGGGCGTGTAGCTCAGCTGGTTAGAGCACGTCACTTATAATGACGGGGTCGATGGTTCGAGTCCATCCACGCCCACCAATGCCCTCTTACCTATTAATAGTGCCATCTAAGATTATGCGCGCTTAGCTCAGTTGGTTAGAGCACTGCTTTTACACAGCAGGGGTCGTAGGTTCGAATCCTACAGCGCGCACCAAATGTCAGAAAAAATCTCCATCGTCTACGAAGACAAAAATCTCTTGGTCGTTAATAAGCCCTCCGGGCTTATTACTCATCCGAAAAATACTGAAGACAAACAGGAAAGTCTTACGGGCTGGTTAGTTGAAAAATATCCCGAAATAAAAACTATCGGAGAGGACCCCTTAAGGCCGGGGCTGGTTCATCGTTTAGATAAGGACACTTCGGGACTGCTTGTTATCGCCAAAACTCAAGATTCTTTTCTTTATTTAAAAAGCTTATTTCAAGATAAGAAAATAAAAAAGTTTTATCTGGCTTTAGTTAATGGAAAACCAAAGGAACCAAAGGGAGTAATTGACGCTCCCATGGGCAGGATTGGCATGAAACGGACTACCCAAGTCAGGGGTAATAAAAAACTAAAAGACAAAAAAGAGGCGGTTACCGAATACAGCACCCTAAAGAATTTCCACGACTTTACTCTCCTCGAAGTCTCCCCTCACACAGGCCGGACCCACCAGATAAGAGTCCACTTAAAATCCATCGGAAATACGGTTGCCGGTGACCCGTTATATGGACACAAAAATCCCAATGGCCCCAAACAACCCGAAAGATTATTTCTTCATGCCTATAAACTCCAATTTGTTTCTCCCGACGGTAAATCCTTCTCTTTTGAGACCGATCTTCCTGAGGATTTACAAAAATTCATAAATGAGTTAGAATAGCATAGTTAAATTTAATTAATCAAAGTCAAATTGAGCATGGACAAAATTCAATTATTTCAATCAAAAAACATGGGCCAGAACAAGTTTGATGGGATGAAATCAGGCTGGACTGTTAAGGTTTACCAGAAAATTAAAGAGGGTGACAAAACACGCTCCCAAGCTTTTGAAGGTCTCATAATTGCCCGCAAACATGGTACCGAAGCTGGCGGAACGGTTACGGTCAGAAAGGTTTCCGGCGGTATTGGCGTAGAGAAAACCTTTCCTGTTTTTCTGCCAACAATAGACAAGGTTGAAGTAGTCAGAAAATCAAAAGTCCGCCGTTCAAAACTCTATTACCTTAGAGAAAAAACCGCCAAAGAAATCAGAAGAAAGACAAAAATAGATACTTCCATTCAGGTTGAAAAAGAAGAAAAAACCGAATAGGGTCGGATAATGCGCGGGTGGAGAAACTGGCAGACTCGCCACCTTGAGGTGGTGGTGCCCGCAAGGGCGTGGAGGTTCAAATCCTCTCCCGCGCACAGTCTTTGAATGAGTGCGAGGAGCAAGCAAACTGCTTTGCTTGCGTGAGGGATTTGAATGCCGGAGGGTCTGTCCGAAGGACAGCCCGAGGCGGGGTCGAAAGTCGCGAAGCGAACTTGTGACCAAATCCTCTCCCGCGCACAGCGAGTTTCCGAACAAACAAGTAGTGTGCGGGCGCGTAGCTCAATTGGCTAGAGCACTTTCTTGACGTGAAAGGGGTTCCCAGTTCGAGTCTGGGCGCGCCCACAGAGTTCCTTAATGAGTGGGCGATACCCCACTTCGAGAACCAAAATTATGAAAAAAGAAAAATCAATATCCTTATTATCCAAAGACCCCAATGCCGTCAGAAGCTTAGAATCTCAAAGATATATCAGTCGCGATCTTCAAGATGCCGCTGATAGTAGTGAAATTAACGCCTACGAGTGGTTTGAGGATAGTGTTATTCAAAAAAGGGCTTCAGTAGAATTCAGAAAAGATAATGGTAAAGATTCAGCGGTTATAAAAATGAAAACGCTTGACCCGGAAACTGGCAAAGAAAAAGAAGGAATTGTTTATTCTACCTCAGACGAAACTGAAATTTCCAGATTAAAATCAATTTCAGAAGGTAAAACGGTAATCATTGACGTAGACGAAAGTGGCGCGGAAAAACAAAGAAGGTAGAGTGCTAACCCTCAAACACCAAAACACCGCTCTATGCGGTGTTTTGGTGTTTATTTCCATCTATGTGCCGGGTCCCAGAGTAGAACTGGGCACGCCTGCCTCTTCCGAAGCGAGTTGGACTATATCATCATCCACCAAAAGTGGATGCCGGGCGCTTCCCCCGACAGATTGTCGGAGTACTCCTGTAAAAGGATAGTCTCTACACCTTCCCCCACCATGGCGGGAGCTTGGCTCGGGATTATCACGCTTGCGCGCGCCTTCCCCGAATTCACCCAGTTATTCGATCTACATTACTGTAGAAAGCCCCAAAGATTTAGGGCAGCGCTCTACCGATGAGCTAACCCGGCAATTAACTATTCCTTGAAAATTATACCAATTTTATTGTTACTATTCAACCCGTCACTAATGCCAAATTTAATATCCACACCCATTTGTCCACTTTGAGATTTTAAAACCGAACCAATGTGCTATACTTATAGGTGATGAGGTCCGATAAATTCAAATCCTACAAATTGCGCATGGCAGGGCGAAGTTATAATGAAATAACTCGACTTCTTAAAGTACCCAAAAGTACTCTCTCTGGATGGTTCACTGGCTTGGAATTATCTAAAGAAGCAACAAAGAGACTTAGGGACCGTGTACATGCCGCTTCTCTTCGAGGCCTAATCGCAAGAAATAAAAATCAAACAACCTTAGCCGAAGAGAGGTCAAAAGAGGCACGCAACGGAGGAAGAGATTTAATTAAAAATATCAGCAAAAGAGATCTGCTGATTATTGGCACAGCGCTATATTGGGCGGAGGGATACAAGAGGCCAGTGGTTATTAAGGGAAAGACCAAAACATTCCACAGGGTATCCCTGACCAATTCAGATCCTAATCTTATTTATATATTTCTTCAGTTCTTAAGAGAAATCTGCAAGATTCCAGATGAAAAAATAACTATTTGGATTAGGTATTTTGAACATCAAGACCCTGTTTATCTCTTGGATTTTTGGCAAAAAAGGTGTAATATACCCTATGGTAATTTCAGAAAAACATTACAAACCGTCAGTATTTCTAGTCAGAGAAAAAAGTCCTATAATTCGCTTCCATTTGGAGTAGCTCAGATATCGGTCAATAGCACAAATTTGTATCATAAGATAATGGGCATGATTTCTGGAGTTGCTAAGAGTAAATAAATTGCGGGTATGGTTCAGTGGTAGAACACGACCTTGCCAAGGTTGAGATGGGGGTCCGATTCCCCCTACCCGCTCCAAGAATGTTCAGTATATTTTCTAAAATCACCAAGAAAAATATAATCCGAGAGAAGATAGAGCGCAGCGAAGCTGGGCTGTATTTTTATTTAATATTCCCTATCGCCTTTGCTTTTTTAATTACCTTCGTTGGAGCTCGGTTGATAAGCTATTGGAATCCGGCGCTAACAATCCCCCTCCTAGAAAAATACCGAATCCATCATTTTGTGTATGGTTTTTTTGTTTTAGCTATTTCCGGTTATTTGGCATTAATTCATAATGGTTCGCGAGCAAGATATCTGATTGCTCTTCTGTATGGTTTTGGTCTTGGTTTGGCTTTTGATGAGTTTGCATTTTGGATACGCTTAACCGATACAGACCCTGCTAGATGGAACTACGACGGCTTCCTAATAATCATTGGGTTCTTCTTCTTGATTTTATCGGCAAAAAGAGGGGTAAAAATGCTCAGGATTTTATGGCCTTTTAGGGCCAAATAGGGCCCTTTTAGGGGGTTGACTTTTTGACCTCAATTTGCTATACTTATAGCATAACCTGAATATCGTAGTAGATGGCTTGATAGGCCGTTTTTTTATGCCTATAAGGCCATTGTTATATCACTTTTTTCAGGCCAAAAACAATGAAGAAATTAATTTTAATAGGAGTTCTTTTCCTAGCAATAATGGTTCCTTACAACTCAGTTCATGCAAACACCTACTGGTCAGCTGTATCTAATGCAGTAAACCAGATAGTCGACTCCCACAAAGACGTATCAGATTCAGACAAGAGCGCGGAACCCGAAATTAAACCCGTTGTTCCGGCCAAAGAAATTAAGATTGAAATTAAGAAAAAACTTTGGGTAACAGCTACTGCCTATTCGTCCACTCCGTGGCAGACCGACGATTCTCCGTTTATTACCGCAACCGGTTACGACGTTCGCAATAAGACCAAAAACATTATAGCCGTATCCCGAGACCTTGTTCGTTCTCTGGGGTACCATAGACAAGTAAGATTGCCTTCGCTCTATGGTTCTGAAGTCTTCTACATAGAAGACACGATGAATGCTAGATATGTAAACAGAATCGACGTCCACCATGAGTCCACTGAAGAAGCAAGAAACTTCGGTGTCAAAAAAGTAGAGATGGAAGTCATTTAAAATCAAAAAGCCCCATATGGGGCTTTTTGATTTTGTGTGCGCCCGGTTGGATTCGAACCAACGACCTTCTCCTTAAGAGGGAGCAGCTCTACCAACTGAGCTACGGGCGCATTTTGTGCCCCCGCCAGGGCTCGAACCCGGAATACGACGTCCGAAGCGTCGCGTGATATCCATTTCACTACAGGGGCGTAGTTCAAGATTATTATGTCTTAAATTTAAGATTTTTTCAACTATTTTCCGTATCTCTTTTTAAGGTCAAAAATCATTTTAGGTAGAACTTTGAGCACATAATCTAAGTCCCTTTTTGTTGTTTCCTTGCCCATTGAGAATCGGAGAGCACCTGATAAATACTTTCTATCTGTGCCAATCGCTTTCAACACATGCGACGGCTCAACGGCGCGAGACGTGCAGGCCGAACCGCTACCGGCGTGAATGCCATGTTTATCAAGTTCTAAAAGCAGGTTTTCACTATCCAAACCCAGTATTGAAATATTTATATTATTTGGAAGACGGTCTTTGCCTTCCGGACCGTTCAGTTTTATGTCCTTGTTTGTTCCTTTGATTTTATCAATAAAGTAATCCCTCAATTTTGTAAGCCGGGCTGATTCTTTTTTATCAATTACTTCTATTGCCTTAGCCAACCCTAATATCGCCGGCAGGTTCTCTGTTCCAGCCCGCAACCCTCTCTCTTGTCCCCCACCCAGAACAAAAGGCGCCAACTCGGTTCCATTCTTTACATAAAGAACGCCAATACCCCTGGGCCCACCTATTTTGGAACCGTTAAAAGTGACCAGGTCGGCCCCCAAACTATTAACATTCATGTTCAGGCATCCCACTGCTTGGCAGGCATCCACATGAAACAACGGAAACCCCCTCCCCATTTTTTTAAATGACTCAATTGTTTTTCCTATTTTATTTATCGGCTCTATTGTTCCAATTTCGTTATTGGCATACATAACCGAAACTAGTAAAGTTTTGCTGTTAATTTTGAAAGCAAGGTCATTAGTATCAACAAAACCATACCGGTCTACTTTTGCAAAAATAATTTTAAACTCCTCGGAGTTTAAATATCTGATAGGTTCCAAAACCGAATGGTGCTCTATAGGTGTAGTTATAATCTCTTTCTTGTTTTTTGACACCACCGAGGTCAGACCTGCTATCGCCATGCTATTTGCCTCCGAACCAGAACCGGTAAAGACAACCTCCTCGGTATGAGCGCCCAAAAACCGGGCTACTTTTGTCCGTGCTCCCGATAGTTCTTTGGCCGCCTCGCGCCCGGCATCGTTATAAGAAGATGGGTTGCCATAAATATTCATGGCTCTAATCATTTCTTTTTTAACCTTGGGGCCTATCGGGGTTGCCGCCGCATTGTCTAAATAGATTGTTCTCATATAAAAACAGCCATGGGGCTGTTGATAGATATTAGCATGGTTTATGTGCTTTTTCTACCCCGCTCTTGAAAAGAAATGCCTACGATATCCTCGCTCCTATCCTTGAACATATTTTCTTTTCAAGGGCGGGGTCTACTGATGATATCTTTGCCGAGGCCAAAAAATCAAAGATAGAAATGTTCCCATTAAACCAACATCCCTCATCATAACCTCACTAAATCCATGGAACAACATTATCCCAGCCAGAAACAACACTGCTAATAAAGAAAAAAGAACAACAAAAATATTCGCCACAAGACTGGTTGCAACCAAAACTTCAAAAACTCCTGATATGTAAATTACATCCACGGCCCGCAATTTAAAACTCTCAGCAAACAAAGCGACAGATTGAGGAATCCAAGCATTGACCCAATAGTCCGGGTGGAAAAATTTGTCTATGCCAAACCAAAAAAATACGATTGCCAGACTGAGGCGGAGGATTAAATTCGAGTATTTTAGAGATTGAAACATAGCTTGACAATACTATTTAAATAGTGTATAATGTAAATACGGTTACTAAGGGTTTCGTTTCCCTTGCGGCATTAAAAGTTACCCTCCGGGGTAACTAATACAATTTCACTTTAATTATATAAAGTGATTATATCCGCCGCAAGAGGATATCGGACCCGTGGTTAAAACACAAAACCCCTCACGGGGTTTTGTGTTTTAACCACTTACGCAACAGAGCATCTCTTCTCTAGAAAATCAAGGACCCTTTCGTTTATAATCCGGTTAGAAATATTATCACGAAGGCTATCCATATCCAAATTAGTCTTATCTACCTCCCCCTTCATTATCATGGACTGGACAGTAGTACTTAAGGCTTCATCAATCTCTTCGTGTGAGACCGAAATCTTATTATCTCTGGCTATTCTGTGTAAAATCATAACTATTTTTACCTGCCTCTCCGCTTCATCACGCCACTCTTTCCTTAATTCATCCTGGGTCTTGCCCATCTGTGCCAGATATAGACCCAGCTCCATTCCATTAGCATGCAAGTCTTTGTCCAGATTACTTATCATGGAGTCCAATTGCTGACTTATAAGAACTTCCGGTATTGTTATGCTGGAATTTTTTATAATGTAGTCAATTATTTCAAGGCGGACTCTTTGTTTTTCTTTAAGTTTTTTCTCTTCTGTTATTCCATCTCTAATGCTGTCCATCAACTGATTCAAACTTTGAAAATTACCTAAACTCTTAACAAACTCGTCATCAACCTTAGGCAGTTCCACTGACTTAATATTATTAACCCTTACCGTAAAGTCTAGTTTTTGGCCGGCAATCTTTTTTACATAATAATCCTTCGGAGCAGTTAATGAGAAAACTTTTTCTTCATCTTTTTTCATCCCCAAAAGATTGTCTTCAAAACCAGGGATAAAATTCTTGCCTCCAATTATCAGGGGATGATTTTTGCTTACTCCACCTTCTAATATTTGTCCGTTATTTCTAACCTCAAAATCAACCTCCACTCTATCCCCGTTTTCAACGGCTCCCTCTTTATCATGTAATATACTTCTTGAAGCTTTTATCGTTTCCAGGGTGCTGTCTATATCTCTCTGCTCTACCTTAACATCACGCATGGACACCTTAAACTTAGAAAAATCCTGAATATTAATCTCTGGAAAAAGAGTAAGTACAACCTTATAAACAAGCTTATCGGCAGTGTTTTCTTTGATCTCCAGTTTGGAAACATTCAGAACGTCCATTTTATCTTCTTCTATGGTCTTGGCCAAACTATCTTTCATGGCTAAGTCTAAAGCAGATTCAAGAACCTGTTTTGCGTCAAGATTCTTTTTTAAGAGATCTTTCGGTACTTTTCCCTTTCTAAACCCATCCAATTGTAAACCTTTACCGAGCTCTGCCTCGGTTCTGTCTATATAATTCTTAAGATCGTCTTTAGTTAATTCGAGAGTTAATTCTGTCTGATTTTGATCAATTTTTTTAAGAGTATGATTCATCTTTTTAGATTTAGATTAGTCTTGAACTTCTTTTTCGTCCTCTTCCATTTCAATTTCTTTATGACTTAAGTCTTCTTTAGGTGAACGGACATCTATCTTCCATCCCGTCAGTTTGGCAGCCAAGCGGACATTTTGTCCTTTCTTTCCAATAGCAAGAGAAAACTGATCATCCGAAACTTCAACCAACGCATGCCTTCTAGACTCATCAACTATTATAACATCCAAAACCTTCGCAGGAGAAAATGAATTGGAGATAAAATCTTTTGCCTTATCGCTCCACAAAATAATATCTATTTTTTCTCCGGATAGCTCATTTATAACCGTCTGAACACGAACTCCTTTCTGTCCGACCAATGAACCAATAGGGTCTACTCCTTCTTCTTTTGACGTAACAGCTATTTTAGTTCTGGAACCGGCTTCTCTAGCAATAGCTTTAACCTCTACTGACCCACTGTCTATCTCAGGAACTTCAACCTTAAACAACCCCAATACAAGTTTGGGGTGGGAACGAGAAAGTAGAACTACTGGTCCGCGAGGAGTTTCTTCAACTTTTAAAATCATGAATCGGAACCTTTGGCTTATTCTGTAATTGTCGGTGGGTATTTGTTCGGCAGGAATCAATAAGCCGTTTGTTTTTCCAAGATCCACAAAAACCAACTGGCCTTCTTTTCTTTGAACAACCCCACTGATAATTTCCCCTTCCCGTCCTTTAAATTCTGAAAATATTGCTTCCCTCTCCGCTTCTCTTAGACGCTGAATAATAACTTGTTTTGCAGTCTGAGCAGCAATACGACCAAAATCTGTGTGTGTTTCAAGTTTAATTATAATCTCGTCGCCGACCTTAATTTTTTTACTTTTCTTTTTAGCTTCCTCAAGCAAAGTGTGCTTTTCGGGGTTATATTTTATCTTTATTATATCGCTCTCTCTGGAAGTTTCTGTTTCTCTATATTCCCTTCTCGTTTTAGAATCATAGTCCTGAGGATCAGGTTTTTCTTCCATAACTTTGGTCGGCAAGATTCCGGTTAAATAACCTTCTTCATCAACACCTTCAACAACGTAATGCGTCTGGGTCATAACAAGATCACCACTCTCAGTATCAAGTTTAGCTTTTATTATCTGACCTTTTTTCCCATAATCTCTCTTATAGGCAGCAGCAATAGCCGCTTCTATCGTTTCCAAAACGCTTGACTCTGAAATGCCTTTTTCTTCGGAGATTTGCTTTATTGCTGACACGAATTGTTTTGTATCCATAAACTTGTTCGCCCTCCGCTAACTATCGTCAGCGGTACGGGCCCTAAAGGGTTTGTTCAATATTTTTGTTAAAAGCTCCGGTGCTCATTCGCCATACTCCAGTATGGCTTATCCCGCTCCTCGC
>Ga0172379_10007174_pt1 | contig 14593 bp, 14 predicted proteins | sample GrowelOW334metaG_FD_119756 | JGI IMG/M metagenome (GOLD analysis project Ga0172379, IMG submission 119756) | Groundwater microbial communities from an aquifer near a municipal landfill in Southern Ontario, Canada - Groundwater well OW334 metaG | ecosystem: Environmental > Aquatic > Deep...
ATCCGCAGGTCCCTGGTTCGAGTCCAGGTCGGGGAGCCAGATTACCAAGCCCCAAAGCAATGCGGGGCTTTTTACTTTTCTTCATCGCTACGGGTGAGTCACAGTTCTGATGACGGACATATACAGCATAGCCTTCAGGAATAGTGCAAGCAACGTATTGCCCTGCCGAGTGACCGGCTGTTTTCGCTGATTGCCCGGAAAACAATGCAAAAAAATATGTTTTGGCGCTTTTTACTGGTCGTGGCGGAGATCGCGCTCATCACCTTTCTGGATTATGAGGTGGCAGGGACCTATTATTCCCTGGACGTACTGTATTGCCTGCCGGTTATCCAAGCCGCGCGTATAGGCGCCATCCGTTCACTCAGACGCTCCGACACCCAGACATCCACCGTTGTGGGCGTGGTGTCCGCGCTTGCCTGGAGTGTCGCCGAGGCCGCGGTTGTCTGGCCGACTTATCCCCTGTTCGCGTTTGCCATGAATGTCTTTACCCGCAGTGTCACTTTCACCGTTCTTGGCAGGGTGGTGGCAAAACTATGGAAAGAAAGAGAGTATTCCCGCAAGGACGTGTTGACCGGCTTGGCTAACCGCCTGGAATTCACCGAGAGATTCGAAGCCGAACAGGTGCGCAGCGAACGATCCGGAAACCCTTACTCCCTGCTGTTTATCGACATTGACCAGTTCAAGACGCTGAATGACGACTATGGTCATAATGTCGGCGATACCGCCCTTAAAGTCTTATCCGGCATATTAAGCGGGAATTCCAGGAGCGTTGACACTGTTGCACGCATAGGCGGGGATGAATTCGTATTATTGTTTCCCGAAACGAATGAATATATCTGCGGGATATTGGTGACGAGGATCAGGACGGTAGCGGAATAGAAATTTAAAGCCGAGGGCTGGCCTATATCTTTATCCATAGGCCAGGTAACCGTGACCGGCAAGGAGAAGAGTCTCGATGAGGTGTTGCATGACGCCGACAGAAAGATGTATTCGAACAAAAGGGACCGGCAATAGCCGCATGATGCGGGCTTATCTACGGCTTCGTTATACTCGCCGAATGCTGGCCGGGAAATGATGCATTATGCGCGGCGGGCCTTGCCGGGATCGTGTGACGCACGATCCCGGCCGTCAGACTCCCCTTGCATCTGTGCGGTGCATATATAAAGGTTGCAGCGATGCAGCCTTTTTTATTTTTTGCCAGGACAGGTCGCCACAAATAAAAACGGCACCTGATCTTCCGATCAGATGCCGCGATAACAGGCCAAGAAACTATGGCGTGACCGTGTCGATCACTATGTTCAAGCCCTTGGCGCCGGGCTTGACGGTTCCCGTCAAGCCCTGCAGGTCTCCGGGTTGCGCCATCGGCGTGCCGGCCTTGGACACGCGCGCCACCACCACGACCTGCGGGAAGCCGGACAGTTTCAGTTGCGGCTGCATCGCCATGCTGTCGTCCAGCGTGAATTTGAACGGCAGGTCCTTTACCTGCTTGCGCAACACCGCCAGCGGCATCTTCGGGCCCTGCGATGCACGCGCGAATATGAATACGGTATCGGTCGGCGAAACCTTTCCCGCCAGTGCCGGGCTCAACGAGACTTTTCCGCTGATGGAAGCGGCCGAATTGGCAGCTGTTTTTCCGGGCGCCCTGTCTTTCGTCAGTTGCGCAAGCTTTTCCTTGCCGCCCGGTTGCGCAGCAAGCAACTGGCTTGCCTGCATGATGCCGCCGCGATAAGCCTGAAGGTCGGGGGAATCCGGCGCCATCTGGTCGACCAGCGTCTGCCAGCGTGTGATTGCCGTGACGTAGTCGCTGCGCTCCATGGCTGCCGAGCCGGCCAGCGCAAGTGCGGTGACGTTGTTTGCATCCACTTCCAACGCCTTGCTGATCAGCCTGTCGACTTCCTCCCCTTGCAGGGTCTGGCCATGCGCCATCGCATAGACATCGGCATAATTCGCCCAGAGTTGCGCCTCATTCGGCACCATACCGACGAGGTGCTCGTATGCCGCGGCGGCCTCAGGAAAACGTTTCAGTTCGGTGTAGGAGCGCGCCAGCATCCACCAGTCGTTCGGGTCCTTGGAAATCCGCTTCACTTTCCTTTCCAGTCTTTGCAGCGCCTCTTCAGAATGGATGACGCCATTAACGTCGGCAATGACAGTTTCCTGCGGTACCAGCGCATCGGTATTGCCCAATGCCAGGTACAGCGCGACGGAAAATAGCGGAAGCAACACTGCCATTACGATAGCCAGCGCTTTGGCCGGATTGCGCGGCGGTCTTGCTACTGGCTGTTCGGTGATCTTTACTTCCTCGATCAGGCGTGATTTCAATTCGCTCTGGCCCTGCTCATAAGCTTCCTGGGTCAACAACCCGTCGCGCAAATCGACTTCAAGCTCTGTCGCCTGATCGCGGAGGATTCCCAGATTCGCCGTGTCTCTCAACACATCGTTTTTGGATGAGGATTTACGCCACAACGGCAAGGCGACAAAAAGAACCGCGACCAGCAATAACGCCGCGCAGAGTGTCCAGAATAAAGTCATGTTTGTGAGTCTTTCGGTTGGTTTAGCAGGGTCGCGGCGCGTTGCGCTTCTTCGGCGGAGAGTTGACTTTCGGGGGCTGCATTCTTGCGCTTGCGCAGTTGCACCACCAATCCGACCAGGCCTATCAGCAACAGGGCGAACGGGCCGTACCAAAGCAGCAATGTATAACTTTTCACCGGCGGGTCGAACAGCACGAAATCGCCGTAACGGGAAACCAGGTAGTCGATGATCTCCTGGTCGGTCATGCCCTTCTGCATCTGGTCGCGCACTTCCTGGCGCAGGTCCTTGGCAAGATCAGAATGCGAACTGGCCAGCGACTCGTTCTGGCAAACCAGGCAACGCAGGTTTTGCGCAAGATTGACCATGCGTTTTTCCAGCACCGGGTCATCGGCAAGATCCCTTGCCTCACCGGCGTGGGAGAAAGTGGGGAATAGACAGACCAGAAGTATCAGTAGATATTTCATTTTGCTTGCAACTCCGCGATCAGGGGAAGGATTTTTTCCTGCAGGCTTTCATGCGTGACCGCGCCGATCTGCTTGTACCGGATCACGCCCTGCTTGTCGATGACATAGGTTTCAGGCACGCCATACACGCCGTAATCGATCCCGACCCGACCGTCCGCATCGGTGATGACCAGCGTATAAGGGTCACCGCCGTTGCGCAGCCAGGCTTCGCCGTCTTCGTTCCTGTCCTTGTAATCCAGGCCATAGATCGGCACGATGTTCTGGCGCGCCAGGGCCATCAAAACAGGATGTTCTTCCCTGCATGAGACACACCAGGATGCCCACACGTTAAACAACCAGACCTTCCCCTTCATGTCCTGCGACGAAAATTGCTTGGCAGGGTCATGCAACTGGGGCAGCGTGAATGCCGGCGCCGGTTTGTTTATCAGCGGTGAGGGTACTTCATGGGGATTGAGCCCGAGCCCGACATACAGAAAGCCTGCCAGCGCCATGAAAATCACAAACGGCCACATGTAACGCATCATGACGATTTGCCCTCTGCTGCCAGGGTCCCGCCCGCGGGCAAATTGCCTTCGCTGGTACGGATCGATTTTTTGCTGTGCACGCGATAGCGACGGTCGCTGATGGCCAGCACACCACCCAGGGCCATCAACAGGCAACCGCCCCAGATCCAGATCACAAACGGCTTGTAGTAAACGCGCACCGCCCAGGCACCACCCGATTCCGCAATCGGTTCGCCCATCGACACATACAGGTCGCGGAACAGTCCCGTATCGATCGCGGCTTCTGTCATCGGCATCCCTGAAGCGTTGTAGCGGCGTTTCTGCGGGGACAGTTGCGACACCTGCTTGCCATCCTTGGTGACGGTGAAATGTCCTTCCGCCGCCATGTAGTTCGGGCCCTGGACATCACGCACACCGTCAAAACGGAAGATGTAGCCCCCCGCATCCACCGTGTCGCCCACGTTCATGCGCACATCGCGCTCGGTCGCATAGCCCTTCACCACGGTCACCCCGATGATGAACACCGCCACGCCGAGATGCGCCAGCTGCATGCCGTAGTAGCTCAAACTCTGGTTACGCACGCGTTGTATAAAGGACCCCTGCCCGCCCCAGCGTTGCTGCAAGCTCACCACCAGCGAGGCGATGACCCAGAACGACAGCAACAAGCCGAAAGCGATCATCGGCGTCCAGTGATTGAAAACGAAGGGCAGCAGCATCGCAAGAACCGCGGCGGCGGCAAAGCCCCAGCGCACGCGCTTGGCCAGTTCGGGTACGCTGGTCTGCTTCCAGCGTGCCAAAGCGCCCAAGCCCATCATCAATACCGCCAGGGCCATCAACGGAACGAACACCGCCTCGAAATAGGGCGGCCCGACCGAGAGTTTGCCCATGCCCAGCGCATCCATGAACAGCGGATACAGCGTGCCGATGAACACCGAAGCGGCAGCAACCGAGAGCAGCACGTTATTCGACAGCAGCATCGATTCACGCGAGATCATATCGAACTTGCCACCCAGGCCGATCTTGGGCGCACGCCAGGCGAACAGCAGCAACGATGAGCCGATCACGATCGCCAGGAACGCCAGAATGAAAATACCGCGCTTGGGGTCGGTTGCGAACGAGTGCACCGAAGTCAGCACACCGGAACGCACCATAAAGGTTCCCAGCAGACTGAGCGAGAATGCGGCGATCGCCAGCAACACCGTCCAGCTCTTGAACGCGCCGCGTTTTTCCGTGACGGCGAGCGAATGGATCAGCGCCGTGCCCACCAGCCAGGGCATGAAGGACGCGTTTTCGACCGGGTCCCAGAACCACCATCCGCCCCAGCCGAGTTCATAGTAAGCCCACCAGCTGCCCAGCATGACGCCCGTGGTCAGGAACGTCCAGGCCACCGTGGTCCAGGGACGCGACCAGCGCGCCCATGTGGCATCCAGCTTGCCGCCCAGCAGTGCGGCTATGGCGAACGCGAACGCGACCGAGAATCCCACATAGCCCATGTACAGCATGGGCGGATGGATCACCAGGCCGGGATCTTGCAGCAACGGGTTCAACTCCTGCCCGTCTGCCGCAGCAGGCAGCAAACGATCGAACGGATTCGAGGTGAGCAGCATGAACAGGATGAAACCCACCGAGACCAATCCCATCACGCCCAGCACGCGCGCGACCATTTCTTCCGGCAGGTGTTTGCTGAACGTGGCGACGGCGGCGGTCCAGATCGACAATATGGTCACCCACAACAGCAGCGAGCCTTCGTGACCGCCCCATATCGCGGCGAAGCGATATTGCATGGGCAATCCCGAATTGGAGTGTTCCGCTACATACAGCACGGAAAAGTCATTGTGGAGAAAAGCATTGGCAAGGGTTGCAAACGCCAGCGCGATAAATACGAATTGCCCGAACGCCAGCGGACGGGCGATGCCCATCAATACCGCGTTGTTGCGTGCGGCACCGAGTATCGGCAGCACGCCCAGGGAAATCGCCAGAAAAAGCGCGATGATTAAAGAAAAATGACCAAGTTCTGGAATCATATCAGGCCCCTCAGTTAATTAATTGGCAACAGGAACAGTTACGGGCGCTTTGGCTGGCATGGCGGCCGCATCGGCAGCATTCGCCGCTTCCGCTTTCTTCAAGGCATCGGCCGCTTCCGGCGGCATGTAATTCTCATCATGCTTGGCAAGCACCTCATCGGCGCGCATCACGCCGTTGGCTTCCACCGAGCCCTGTGCGACCACGCCTTTGCCTTCCTTGAACAGGTCCGGAAGGATGCCTTTATACACGACCGGAATACTTTTGTGCGTGTCGGTAATCACGAAATTCACCGTCAGGCCGTCCTTCTCGCGCTTTACGCTGCCCTCCTCGACCAAACCGCCTATGCGGAAGCTGCGCCCGCTGGGGACTTCATTGTTGAACACCTGCGTCGGGGTGAAGTACAGATTGACATTGCCTCCCAGCGCATTAAGCACCAAACCGACCGCAGCGGCCACTCCGGCGACGGCAACGGCGATGAACAAAAATCTTTTCTGGCGAGGCTTCATTTATTCTTCATCTCCTGCGTTACGCAACAGGCGCACCTGCTGCAATGTGATTTTTCTCTTGTGTTTGACCATTGCGATCTCGATCACAAAAATGAGCAAGGCAACGGCATAGGAACCGAGCAATATATAGACAAGCGGGTTTTCCCTCATCCAGACATCCAGGTTGATCATTGGTTCACCTCCGGCAAGTCAGCGATCCAGGAAGTATTCCGTTCGCGCTCGAGTATGATGCTGCGCACCCGCGCCAGCACGACCGCAATGGCATATAGCCAGCAGGCTGCCAGCATGGTGAACAGGGCCTGCTGCATCGCAATGTGCATGGTGGTGCCGCTGAACTTGATGCTCGAGCCCTGATGCAGCGTGTTCCACCACTTGACCGAGAAATAGATGATCGGCACGTTCACCGAGCCCACGATGGCCAGCAGTGCGGCGGCGCGGTCGGCGCGGCGCGGGTCGTCGATCGAGGCGTGCAAGGCGATGAAGCCCAGATAGAGGAACAGCAGGATGAGTTCGGAAGTCAGGCGTGCGTCCCACAGCCACCAGGCGCCCCACATCGGCTTGCCCCACAACGCTCCGGTCCACAAGGAAATGAAGGCGAACAGCGCGCCGGTCGGCGCAATCGCGGTAGCCATCATGGCCGACAACCGGGTATTGAAGATCAACCCCAGCGCGGCATAGCCAGCCATGATCAGGTACAGGAACATGGACAGGATGGAAGCCGGGACATGGATGAACATGATGCGGTAAAACTCGCCCTGCTGGGCATCCGTGGGCGCGACATAAAAACCTATATACAAGCCGATCGCAAACAAGATCGCGGCGGGAATCGCGAACCACGGGATCATCTTGCCGGCCAGGCCGTAAAAGGTGGTGGGTGCTGAATATTTGAACCAGTTAATCGCCACTAATCACTCCATCTAAATTCGCAACGTCTACTCCATCGAAATGCGCAAAGCCTGGGCGGTCACCCACGGGGTGAACACCAGGGCCAGCAACAGCAATGCGCCCAATAACGACAGATGGGACGCTATGCTCAACCCGCTTGCTACAGCTTCGACCGCCCCGGTGCCGAATATCAGCACCGGGATACACAGCGGCAATACCAACAAAGACAACAGCACACCGCCACCGCGCAGCCCCAGCGTCAACGCTGCGCCGATCGCGCCGACCATGCTGAGTATCGGCGTTCCCAGCATCAAACCGACGATCAATACACCGATCGCCTGCGCCGACATATCGAACTGCAAACCCAACACCGGAGCCATCAGCACCAGCGGCAGGCCCGACACCATCCAGTGCGCCGTCATCTTGCCCAGCACCAGCATCGACAAAGACTGCGGGGCCAGCATCATCTGCTCCAGCGTACCGTCAAGGTAGTCCGCCGAGAATAACCGTCCCAGCGACAGCATCGAGGCCAGCAGTGCCGCCACCCATAACACACCCGGCGCCATCTTGCGCAACATGGCCAGTTCCGGTCCGACGCCCAATGGAAACAGGCTGACCACCATCACGAAGAAAATCAGCGTGGTGAGCACATCCGCACGGCGACGCATCGCCAGCACCAGATCGCGCCGTATCACCAACACCAGCAAACCGAGCATGGTGGACTTCTTCATGACAGCGACAAGGTGCGCATTTCCATCCCCGCCACATGCAGCGGTTGATGCGTGGTAAATATCACCATCCCCTGTCGGGCCAGATGCTCGGCGATCAATTCCTGTATCAAAGCCACCGCTCCGACATCGAGCGCGGTCAAAGGTTCGTCAAGCACCCACAACTTGGCATCGCTGACCAGCAAGCGCGCCAACGCAACGCGCCGCCGCTGGCCTTGCGAAAGCACTTTGGTCGGCAGCATCTCGCGGCCGCGCAAGCCCATGCGCCGCAAAGCGGCAATCGCTTCCTTGTCATCGAGCTCGACCCCCGAAAGGCCGGCCGAGATGCGCAAATTTTCCAGCGCGCTCAATTCGTCTTTGATCGCATTCAAATGGCCGAGGTACAGCATCTCTGCATAGTAATCCTCATCCAGTTCGCGAATGCTCTTGCCGCGCCAGACAATATCGCCCTCATCCGGCATCAAAAAGCCGCACAAGGTACGCAACAAACTGGTTTTGCCGCTGCCGTTCACGCCTTGCACTTGCATGATCTGCCCGAGATGCAGCTGAAAATTCAACCCGGAAAACAAACGATGGTCGCCGCGACTACAAGCAAGATTGCTGACTTCCAGCATGAAGGGGAAACCTAAAATTTGACAGCGCGGGATTATATACGATTGCGTCCGGCGGTGACAACGCAAAATACCGGCGACCGCCAAGACCCTCCGGCCGTGAGTGCCAATCGCCGTGACATGACCAGCCGGCGCGTGTCGGAACCCAGTCCCTTGGTGCCGATCCCGCACGCACAAGCTGCGTACCGGATCCTTTGTTGCAGCCGTGCGGTACCCCTTGCGGGCGCACTTGCTGGCCATCGCCAAGAAATGGCCTTGGTGTTGCCCGCCGGCCTGGTCAACGGCGAGTCGCTCCGCCGTTACCTCTGTGCGGTTGCGCACAAACCCGGGCGAAGCCGGCTTGCACCTCGCATGTTCCGAAACGCTGCTGCGAGGCTTTTATTCAATCCGCCACGTGCCGACATCAGGTTATAATGACCGCACTTTCTGACCAACCTTTTGCTGAGGAACACCATGGGATTTCTGGCCAATAAACGCATTTTGATCACCGGCATGATCAGCACCCGCTCGATTGCCTACGGCATCGCACTAGCCATGCACCGCGAAGGAGCAAAACTGGCCTTTACCTACCAAGGGGAACGGGTGCGTGATCGCGTGCTGGATCTGGTCAAGGAATTCGACACCGAGCTGATTTTCCAGTGCGATGTCGGCAACGATAACGACATCAGCCAGCTGTTCGTCGATCTGGGCAAGCACTGGGATGGCTTTGACGGCTTTGTGCATGCGATCGGTTTTGCACCCCGCGAGGCATTGGACGGGGAATTTCTGGATGGCTTCAGCCGCGAGGCGTTTCGCATCGCTCACGACATCAGCGCCTACAGCTTTCCGGCCATGGCCAAAGCCGCGCTACCGATGATGGAAGGCCGCAAGGCTGCTCTGCTGACCTTGAGCTATCTCGGTGCGGTACGCACCATGCCGCATTACAATGTGATGGGTATGGCCAAGGCCAGCCTTGAAGCCAGCGTGCGTTATCTGGCCATGCAACTGGGTCGCCAGGGAATCCGCGTAAATGGTATTTCCGCAGGTCCGATCAAGACTATCGCCGCATCAGGCATCGGTGACTTCAGCAAACTGCTGAGTTACAACGCGAAGCATGCCCCGCTCAAACGCAACGTCACCATCGAGGAAGTCGGCAACGCCGCCGCATTCCTGTGCAGCGACCTGGCCAGCGGCATCACCGGTGAAATAACCTACGTGGACGGCGGATTCAACACCACGGCATTGGGTACGACCGAGGCATAATCCGGATCACCAGCCAATAAAAAACGCCACTTTCGAGTGGCGTTTTTCATTGGCTGGCTACTCAAGATCAAGGCTGCACTGCCTCACTCTTTTGGCACCGCCTCAGGCAAATGCACCTTGATCGACGCCTGGCGCCTGGCGTCGGCAAGGTACGCACGGGACATTTCCTCTCCGGTCAGCTGCCTCAATTGCTGCTCATAGCGCGCAAGTTTCGCGTCATTGACAGCATCACCTTCCTTGACTGCATCGACACGAGCCAGGACATAACCTATTTGCGGCAGTTCCACACCGACATACTGGGGTAATGCTGCCGGATTCGCCTGGAATATTTGCCGCACCAATCCTGCATCCAGAGAGCCATGTTGCGCACGGGTCACGGTCTGGGCAGCACCCCAGCTCAATGCCGGCCTGCTTCCCCCGCGAAGCTGATCCAGCGTGGCCTTGCCCTGCTTTGCAGCCAGTTCCAGTGCCTGCTGGCGCAACAATTTCTGGCGGATCGTTTCCTGCACTTCACTCAGCGAACGCACAGCGGCCGGTTTGTATTCCAGGATACGCGCGGCAACCAGTGTGTTCGCCGCCACTTCGATGGCAGCCGTGTTGCGCTTGTTCTTCACAACCTGATCGCTAAAGATCGCCTCCAGCATCTTCGGGGTCCAAGGCTCGCCTGCAACAGCTCCCTTGACCAACCATCCGCTCCGCTCGATTTTCGCCCCTGCCAGATCGGCAGCCGGTTTCAACGAATCGCTTTGCTCATAAACAGTGTTGCTGAATTTCTCCGCCATCTCGGCAAACATGTCTGCGGCTTTTTGCTCGCGCAATTTGTTTACGATTCCTTCCCGAGCCTCGTCAAACGGCAAAACTCTGGATGGCTTGACTTCAAGCAGCTTGATGATGTGATAACCGAAATCCGACTTGACCAATCCGCTGATCTCGCCCGCTTTCAATGCAAAGGTCGCGTCTTCGAAAGGCTTGACCATCATGCCGCGGCCAAAAAAGCCAAGGTCGCCGCCACTCACGGCAGAGCCGGTATCCTGCGAATTTTTTCTGGCCAATTCGGCAAACCCGGAGGGGGTTTGCCTGGCTTGCTGCAACAGCTGTTCCGCCTTGGCTTTGGCCGCATCCTGCTCGGCTTGCGACGCCGTTGCGCTCACGGAAACCAGTATATGTGCCGCACGGCGTTCCTCGGGCGTACCAAAATCGTTCGTATGCTCGTCATAATATTTGCGCGCATCCTCCTTGCTCACCCCGACTTTCGCAAGAAAATCACCCGTTGAAAGTTTCACATACTCCACTTTGGCCTGCTCTTGAACCTGAAACTCATTCGAGTTTTGTTCGTAATATTTTTTCAGCTCGGCATCGCCCACCTTTGCCTGCGACATAAATGACTGAAATGATACGGGCGACACGCTCACCACCCGCTGCTGCTCGTTCAAACGGATCACGTTGTTCGCCACGCTGATTGCGGCAAATCCATTCTGCACATATGCATCCTGCATTTGCTGGCCGAGCAACTCGTCACTCACTCTCGCCTCGAACTTCAACGGCGTCAGGCCCTGGCTTGCCAGCAAAGATTCATAACGTTTCTTGTCGAACTTCCCGCCATCCTGAAATGCCTCGATGCCGGAGATCACCTGGGCCACTTGCTCATCGGGCACAACCAGTCTTGCCGCCCCGGCTCGCTCGACCAGCAAACGCTGGGAAACCAGGTTATCCAGCACTGCACGCTTCATCTCGGGATTGTCGAACATCGCCGCATCGAAATTGGCGCCAAGCTGCTGCCTCATCCTGTCTTGTTGCTGACGCAGTGTATTTTCAAATTCCTGCTGGGTGATCTTTAAACCATTCACCGTAGCGACGACATCAGCCGAACTTCCGGATTTGTCATATGAGCTCACTCCCCATAATGCAAAAGGCAGAATAATGAGCGCCAGAACGATCTGTACCAGCTTTTTATTTTCATGCACGAAATCAAACATAGCGATGCCATCCGACAGATGATTTAAGAAAAATGAAAAAAGGCGAACTTGCGTTCGCCTCAATTTGGCGGAGTGGACGGGACTCGAACCCGCGACCCCCGGCGTGACAGGCCGGTATTCTAACCAACTGAACTACCACTCCAGAAAACTATTTGTGGTGGGTGCTGACGGGATCGAACCGCCGACATTCGCCTTGTAAGGGCGACGCTCTACCAGCTGAGCTAAGCACCCTGCAAAGCCGGTTAGTTTACAGCATCTTTCAGGCCCTTGCCAGCGCTAAACTTCGGAACCTTTGCTGCCTTGATCTTGATCGTCGCACCTGTGCGAGGATTGCGGCCGTTACGCGCAGCACGTTTGCCAACTTTGAATGTACCGAAACCAACCAGGCTCACTGTATCGCCTTTTTTCAGTGCCTTCTTGATGGTGTCTACAGTCGCATCCAGTGCACGAGCAGCAGCTGCCTTAGAGATTTCAGCGGATTTTGCAATTGCATCAACCAAATCAGATTTATTCACGTAAGTCCCCTTTGCGAGTGATTAAGAAAACAGGGAAATCCCTGCAACGGCTTTATATCAAGGCTTCGCAGCTTTGGTCAAGCTATTACTAAAATATTTTTTTTATTGCGTTGCACTAATCAAGCTGTTAGGAAATCACCACTCAATGCTTGGTCACTACAGCTGAATCAGGCCTGGCCGCATCCCCCGCCAGGGCAACAACAGCAACCTTTTCAGTGACTTCCGCCAGAGGCTCGGGTTTACGTTCAAGCGCCATTTCCAATACCTGATCTATCCATTTTACCGGGTGTATATCCAGCTTGTTTTTTATGTTGTCGGGAATCTCTGCGAGATCCTTGATATTTTCCTCAGGTATCAGCACCACTTTGATACCGCCGCGTTGCGCTGCCAGCAGCTTTTCTTTCAGGCCGCCGATCGGCAACACTTCTCCGCGCAGGGTGATCTCACCGGTCATGGCTACATCGGCACGCACCGGGATACCCGTCAGTGCCGAGACCATCGCCGTGCACATCCCCACCCCGGCACTCGGCCCGTCCTTTGGGATCGCGCCTTCCGGCAAGTGGATATGCAAATCGGTCTTGTGATAAAACTCCTCGTCTATACCCAATCGCTTGGCGCGGCTGCGCACCACACTCAGCGCGGCCTGGATAGACTCCTGCATCACATCGCCCAGCTTGCCTGTGGTGGTGGTCTTGCCTTTGCCCGGCAGCACTGCGGCCTCGATCGTGAGCAATTCTCCGCCCACTTCCGTCCACGCCAAGCCGGTCACTTGCCCGACCTGGTTGTTCTTTTCGGCGACACCATAGGAATAGCGGCGCACGCCAAGATACTTGTCGAGATTGCGCGAATTGATGGTCACCTTGGTATCGCGATCCTTCAACAACAGCGCCTTGACCACCTTGCGGCAGATCTTGGAAATCTCCCGCTCCAGGCCGCGCACTCCCGCTTCGCGCACGTAGTAGCGAACGATGTCGCGCAGTGCGCTTTCCGAGATGCCGATCTCTTCCGGTTTAAGGCCATTGTTCTTGACCACCTTGGGTACCAGATAGCGTGTGGCGATGTTGATCTTTTCATCTTCCATATAGCTGGAAACATGAATGATCTCCATACGGTCCAACAGCGCGTCCGGGATGTTCAGCGTATTCGCCGTTGCCACGAACATCACTTCCGACAGGTCATATTCGACCTCGACATAATGGTCGACAAACGTGCTGTTCTGCTCGGGATCTAGCACTTCCAGCAGTGCGGATGACGGATCGCCGCGCATATCCATACCCATCTTGTCCACTTCGTCCAGCAGGAACAGCGGGTTCTTCACCGCGACCTTGCTCATGTTCTGCAAAATCTTGCCCGGCATGGAGCCGATATAGGTGCGGCGATGGCCGCGAATCTCGGATTCATCGCGCACCCCGCCCAGCGACATGCGCACGAATTTGCGATTGGTGGCACGAGCGATGGACTGCCCCAGCGAGGTCTTGCCCACGCCGGGAGGACCCACCAGACAAAGGATGGGGGCCTTCATCTTGTCCATGCGCTGTTGCACGGCCAGGTACTCGAGTATGCGTTCCTTTACCTTGTCCAGGCCGTAGTGATCTTCTTCCAGCACGATTTCGGCCTTCTTCAGATCGGCACTGATCTTGGTCTTTTTCTTCCACGGCAATCCCATCAGCACATCGATGTAGTTGCGCACCACGGTGGCTTCTGCCGACATCGGCGACATCATGCGCAGCTTCTTCAGTTCCGACTCTGCCTTGTTGCGTGCCTCCTTGGGCATGTGTGCGGCCTTGATCTTCTTTTCCAGCTCATCAAAGTCGGTGCCCTCTTCACCGTCGCCCAGCTCTTTCTGGATCGCCTTGACCTGCTCGTTCAGGTAATACTCGCGCTGGCTCTTTTCCATCTGGCGCCTTACACGCCCGCGGATGCGCTTCTCGACCTGAAGAATGTCGATCTCACCTTCCAGCAGTCCCAGCAAGTGTTCAAGGCGTTTGCGCACGCCGAATATCTCCAGCACTTCCTGCTTTTGCTCCAGCTTGAGCGGCAGATGGGCGGCAATGGTATCGGCCAGGCGGCCGGCATCATCGATACCGGCAAGCGATGTCAGTATCTCGGGCGGGATCTTTTTATTGAGTTTCACATACTGGTCGAACTGTGCGATCAGCACGCGGCGCATCGCGTCGGACTCGCTGTCCGTGCCATCCTCGGCGGGAACGATCTGCACCTCGGCATCGAAATGCGATTTGGCGTCATACACGCGCAGCACATTGGCGCGCTGCGTGCCTTCGACCAGCACCTTGACGGTGCCGTCCGGCAATTTCAACATTTGCAGGATATTGGCCATGCTGCCGATGGCATAGAGATCATCCGTGCCCGGATCGTCTTTGGTTGCAGACTTCTGCGCCACCAGCGCGATGCTCTTGCCGGCCTCCATCGCCGTCTCCAGCGCCTTGATGGACTTGGAGCGGCCGACGAACAGCGGGATCACCATGTGCGGGAACACCACGACATCGCGCAAAGGCAGCAGCGGGTGCAGGTTGCTTGTAGTACTTGGGGTATCTTGTTCTAACATGGCAATAACCTTTTAGTTGGATTGAAGGTTAGATGGGGGTAGC
>Ga0172379_10007175_pt1 | contig 14592 bp, 18 predicted proteins | sample GrowelOW334metaG_FD_119756 | JGI IMG/M metagenome (GOLD analysis project Ga0172379, IMG submission 119756) | Groundwater microbial communities from an aquifer near a municipal landfill in Southern Ontario, Canada - Groundwater well OW334 metaG | ecosystem: Environmental > Aquatic > Deep...
ATCCTTTCTTTCGCAACAAAAATATTTCATCTCGCTCACTATCTGAAAACTGCGAGAATTTTTTATTTTTTTTCTATCATAATTTTATACTACGCCATTCTAATTCAAAAGCGAATCTGGGAATATTAAAAAATAATATGAGCGAAAAAGAACCAAAACGACAAGAAGAGGTGAATGAAATGAGTTACGATTCCAACAAAAAAGATCTTCTGAAAAAAAACCATTAAACGGTTGCTACAAAAGTGGTGACTGGATCTACGGAACGTATAAAAATAAAGAATATCAGCTTAGCTTAAACGGTTATTCTGAAAAACAAGAATTTCCTTATTTAGAAGTTTCAGATGGAGATAGAGAAGTAATTTTCTCTTCATCGCAATGGGAGCGATTGACAAATGGTGTTGCCTTTGGCGAACTAGTCCAAGAAGTCTTGGATTTTGAAAAAACGGAACAAGGAAAAGAAAATTGGAAATGGCGTAAAATAGGGAGAGAATCGGCAAAAAAGGAGTTTTCTGAAAGCCAAGCGGAGTGGAATAATTATCCTAAAGGGGAAAGACCCGAAAATGTGTTACCAGATGGAAACATGTAAATCACCTAGTGGTTTTCTAAAATTTTCAAAAAAAATACAGTGGAAACAAAAAGGGGGCAACCGTGCCTCCTTTTTCTTTTTCCTTTTTCCGTTTCGTCGTCCGTACTTTATGAACTTGATGAACTTTACAAACTTTATGAACTAATCGTCAACCCCGTCAACTCTCTTGACACTAAAATTGACACCGCGTATACTGTACGCATATGCATATCATACAACAAAAAATTCTTGCGCTCGCGAAGTCTCGGGACTTGGCGGGTTTTTCTTTGCGGAAGATCGGCGAACTTATTGACGAGCCGAATGCACCGCAAAAAATTAAACATCATATGGATAAGCTTAAAGAAAAAGGTTTATTGGTCATTTCGAACGACGGAAAGATAAAGCCGGCAAAACCGGGAATAAATGTAACGACGCACCTCATTTCCCTTCCCATTCTCGGCTCGGCGAATTGCGGAACCGCGCGAAGTTATGCGAATGGAGAGATCGAAGGCTACTTGAAAGTATCAAAAGGAATACTCGGAGAACAGCTCATTAAAAAAGTAAGCGATCTTTTTGTCATTCGCGCTTCCGGTAATTCCATGAACCGCGCAAGCATTCATGGCAAAACCATTAACGACGGCGACTACGTCATCGCCGAAAAAACCGCTGTGCCGCCCCAAAACGGCGACTATATCGTTTCCATCATCGAAGGCCTGGCAAATATAAAACGATTCTTTACCGACAAAAAGCACAAACAAATAATGCTTCTCTCTGAATCCACTTTTAAATTCGCCCCCATTTACATTCACGAACGTGACTATTCCGAATACTTCGTCGGCGGAAAAGTGGCGGAAGTGATCAAAAAACCGGAAGAAATTCTCGACTCCTCAGCGGGCGAGGTTTTAAAATACGGAAAACCGATCAAGAAGGTGAATTTTAAAAATAAAAAATAGAAAAATAGAAGAATAGAAAAATTATCGACGACGACGCGATTTTTTCTTTTTATTTGTAATAAATAATTTTATGGATAACAAAACAACAAAAATCGATATTTTTCAAAAAAAGGAAATACGCAAAATTATTCACAACAATGAGTGGTGGTTTTCTGTGATAGATGTTATTGAAGCGCTAACAGACAGCTTAAAACCGAGCAAATACTGGAGCGCCATGAAAGCAAGAGTAAACGACGAGGGTGGTTTTCGGTTATCTACAATTTGTAGACAACTGAAGCTGGCGTCATCCGACGGAAAAAAATATGAAACCGATTGCGCCAACACGGAAGGTATTTTTCGCATAATTCAATCCATCCCTTCTACAAAAGCTGAACCTTTCAAACGTTGGCTGGCAAAAGTTGGCTATGAGCGCGTTCAAGAAATGAACGACCCGGAAATAGCACTCAACCGAAGCCGAGAATATTGGCAAAAGTTGGGAAGAAGTGAAGAATGGATACAACTGCGAATGTCGGGTCAGGAAACCAGAAACAAACTTACTGATTACTGGAACAATAATGAAGTGAAAAAAGGCGAGGAATTCGCTATTCTCACAAATATTATCCACCAAGAATGGGCAGACATCTCCATAAAGAACCATAAAAATCTGAAAGGCCTAAAAACACAAAATCTGCGCGACCACATGAGCGAAGAAGAATTAATATTTACCGCACTCGCGGAACTTTCCACAAGGAGGATAGCCGAAACAGACAAAACCGAAGGGTTGGAAGAAAACAAAATTCCGGCTACAAAAGGAGGAAAAATAGCAAAAGACGCCCGTCTGGCGTTGGAAGCCAAAACCGGCAAAAGCGTCGTGAGCGGAAAGAACTTTTTGCAACGATCCAAAAAGGACTTAAAGCTCAAAAAGAAAGATTTCTTACTCGCGATAGAGGAGCACAACGACAGAGAAAAAATTAAAGGTTTTAAAACAAAATAAATCATGCCGTCAAGAGAATTCTCGTCGCAGGACATGGTAACCTAATTGTCGAGCGGAGCGACTACAAAATGGAAATACTCTTGCGGTGCTCCGACCGTGCTCGCAACGTTTTAGATTTTTAGTTCATCTGCGTTTTTAATCGTCAGAATACAGCTTGACGAAATGGATCCCCGCATTCGCGAGGATGACGACCGGTGTGGTTTTGGATTCATGGTTACTTCGCAATATTTTTTGTTGTTCCTCCGTTCGCAATCCCCACAAGGAACGGTTGCTTTTTCCTTTATAAAACGCTTTAATTAATGATGTAGGTAACAACAAAAAATTATGCTCGAACAAATAATTAAAAATGATTTTTGGAACGTAGTCGTCTTTGGGAACCCGATGCGCGATTATCTTATCATGCTTGCGACGCTTGCCGTCTTGCTCATTGTACTGCGATTCGTTCAGCATTTCATACTTAAACATCTTCGCTCCCTCGCCAAAAAAACGGAAACCGACCTCGACGACATGCTCGTCTCCGTCATCGAAAGCCTTCGTCCGCCGTTTTACTTCTTTCTCTCTGTTTATCTTTCTTCAAGAACCCTTGTTATCGTACCGACAGCGGAAAAGGTGCTCTCCTCCATTCTTGTTCTTTGGGTCGTCTACCAGATCGTCGTCGCCCTGGAGATCGTAATGGAATATGCCATTTCAAAAAAACTGAAGGAGAACGGGGGAGATGATTCCGACAAGACAACAGGCAACATCGTCCGCATCGTGATAAATTTTGTCATCTGGTCCATCGGTCTTATCCTTGCTCTTTCGAACCTCGGCATCAATGTCACCTCGCTCATCGCCGGTCTCGGCATCGGAGGCGTCGCCATCGCGCTTGCGGCGCAAAATATCCTCGGCGACCTTTTCAGCTCGTTCGCCATCCACTTCGACAAGCCTTTCGTCGTCGGCGATTCGATCACCGTCGGTACCGACGTGGGAACAGTCGAAAAGATCGGGCTCAAAACTACGCGGCTTCGCGGCCTTCAGGGAGAAGAGCTGATAATTTCGAACAAAGAGCTCACCACCGCCCGCATACAGAATTTCAAGCAAATGACCGAACGGCGCGTGGTTTTCATTATTGGCGTCGAGCACTCGACCGATAACAAAAAACTCCGCGCGTTGCCAGGAATGATTAAAGATATCATCGACGCGGAACCGACGACGCGTTTTGACCGCTCGCACTTTAAAAAATTCTCCGACTCGTCGCTCGACATCGAAACCGTTTACTTCGTCAATTCGCGCGAATACCCGGTCTTCATGGATACTCAGCAAAATATAAACTTCGCCATTCACGAAAAATTCGCCAAAGAAGATATTAATATGGCTTTCCCGACGCGGACGATCCACACCATAAAAGGATGAAATATTATGAACTTTGCTGTGAGAACTGCAGAAATTAGCGATGTGTCGGGCATAGCGGATATCCACGTCAAAACGTGGCAATCTCACTATCGAGGGCATATGCCCGATACCTATCTCGACAATCTTTCCATAAAAAAGAGAACTGCGAGATGGAAAAGTTCGCTTTCTGACCCCAAACCGGGAATACTGACGTTTGTTGCAGAAAGTAAAGGAAACATTATCGGGTTTTGTAGCATTGGCCCATCAAGAGACAGTACCGAATCAAAAAACACGGGTGAAATGTATGCAATATATGTGTCGCCAGATGAACAAGGTCATGGTGTCGGCACTGCCCTCATGGAGAAAGGTTTGTTTTCTCTCAAAAACGAAGGTTATGTTGCGGCAATGCTGTGGGTCTTGGTGACCAATAAAACAACAATAGACTATTATAAATCAAAGGGATGGAAACCTTCGGGACAGAAAAAGAGCGATGAAATGTGCGGCTTTACGCTTGAAGAAGAAAAGTATGTGATCATCCTGTGAGTATATGAAAAAAATATCTCAAATTTTTATTATATCTTTCATTCTCAATTTTATTTGGGAGAATTTGCATGCCGCGCTGTATGCCGGATATCAGGGTGGAAAGATCACGGAATTTATACTTACTCGCGCTTCTCTTGGCGACGCGATAATGATCACTGTTCTTTTGCTTCCCTTCATCTATGTCGCATGGTTCCAAAAAAGAAGCTGGCTCATTCTCATCCTCGGCGTCATTCTCTCCATTCTGATTGAATGGTATGCACTTAACACAGGTAGGTGGGCCTATAACGTCTACATGCCGATAATCCCGTTCTTGAATGTGGGATTGACCCCGACGATACAGCTCGGGCTGCTCGGGTATTTTACGTTTTGGACGATGAAAAGAAAGGTAAATTAAAAACCATGGCAAATAACAAAATCGGCATTACTGCAGAATTTGTGTCTATAATGAGGGAGAAAAACGATCCAAAAAATCGGTATTTTGTTTCTTCAAGAGGACGCAGGCTCTATAACGCGGCTCGCACAGTCTTCTCGAAAAAAAAGATTCATGAAATTTTCGAATGGCGACTGAAACTTTCGAAAGAATTCGACAAAAAGATAAACATGGAAAAACCGGTACAAATCATCGATCTTGCTTGCGGATACTCTCTTCGTGGTTTTACTCTTTGTTTAAAAGATTCAAATTTGGTTTACGTGGACAGCGACCTTCCCGCCGTTATTTCTCAAAAGAAGGCGATACTGGATAAAATGTGCTGTAACGAAAATATTATTTTTCCAAAAAATTACGTCCTTATTTCGGCGGATGTTCTGAGAGAAAACCTTTTTCAAAAATTTGACGGGTATCTTGGCTCAGAGAAAAAAACACTAATAACCGCCGAGGGTTTAACCTCATATTTTAGCTTAGACGAATTTTCCATCTTTGTCCGCAACATGTCATCTCTTCTTGAAAATTTTTCCTCGGCCGAATTCTATTCACACGAAAACATCGAGCAACCAAAAGGCTTTGTTTACAAATTTCTCAGAGAGATATTTGTTTCGTTTCTCACCCGATCACAAGGACGTCAAGGTTTTTCCGACGAGGAAGAGTTTAAAAAATACTTAACCGGTCTGAATACAAAATTCACCATAGATACAAGCAAAGAGGGATATCTGTTTTATTCGCTTTTCAAAAAATAAACATGCAAAACGCAACAGAAACAATAAACAAGGTTCCCGTATCTTCCCGTTGGCGGCTGGCGATAAAAACGCTTCCGTTTATTGCGATCATCGTGCTCATAAAATTCGGGGTGCATTATTACCACATCGAATTTTTAACGCTTAATTCCCTCTTTACGGCGATCATTTCCGCCAATATTTTTCTCATCGGGTTTCTCATATCCGGCACGCTCGTCGACTACAAAGAAAGCGAGAAACTGCCCGGCGATCTTTCCGCGAGCCTCGAGGCTATGGCGGATGAGGCTCTGATCATTCAAAAAAACAAAAAAAGCGCCGAAGCAAAAGCGTTTTTACAAAAACTCTCGCAGTTCAATCGTACGCTCGTCGACTGGTTCTACAAAAAAGAAAAAACCGGCGCCGTCATGGAAAAATTACTCTCTTTTAACGATGACTTCTTCGCTTTTGAAAGCCAAACCCAGGCGAATTTTATCGTTCGAATGAAACAGGAGCAAAATTCGATCCGAAAAATGATCGTGAGGATCCACACGATCAGAGAAACATCTTTTTTGGGTACCGGCTATGCCATCGCAGAGATCATTACCTTCATCCTCGTTTTCGGTCTCATTTTTATAAAAATGGACCCGTTTTACGAAAGCGTATTCTTCGTTTCTTTTGTGAGTTTCATACTGATATACATGATCTATTTCATCAAAGATCTTGATAATCCTTTCGGGTACTTCGACGAAGACAGCCTGGTCGAAAACGTATCTCTCAAACCTCTTCTGGACAGCCAAAAAAGACTGGAATTATACGGCAAAGAAATATTATAAAATTTGTTTTCTTTTTCCTTCTCTGCTATGCTCAATTTAGAAATAGACTACGACGTGACAAGGCCCGCCTACTCCGCCAACTGACGGACTGCTGAGCTACGGCGTGGCAAGGAAAAAAATATGAAAACTAAAAAAACAATATATATCGCGCATCCGATCGGAGGAGACATTCAGGGGAACATTAAAAAAGTCCTTGAAATTTGCAAAGCGATACACACAGACACGACGATTCCCGTCGTTCCGTATATCGTTTCCCTGCAATACCTCGACGACGAAAATCCAAAAGCTCGCGATCTCGGTATTGAGGCGGACTTTGAGGCCATGCGCCGCGGATATGTTGACGAGGTTTGGCTTTACGGAGACCGGATTACCGGCGGGATGAAAGGAGAAATCGACCTGGCACTGTCACTCTGTATCCCCGTTATCCCAAAAACGGAAGAGACAGAAAGAGAATTTGAGAAACTTTTTAAAAAATGAAAATGAAAAAAGCGGCACTAAGTGTGCCGCTTTTATACATTCAAAAATACTCATTCAACAGGTACCTTCCCCTCCTCTTTTTGAAGTCCGTCGAGAGTAATGGTCGGCTTATGTGTTTCTCCAATCACAAATATCGGCGCGGTTTCTTTCATGTTCCAAAGCACAGCGCTGGCCGTAGCGGTAGTGCCGACGACGTCGAGGCGATGGCGTTCTCCGCTTTCCGCCGACTCGGAAATGTCAGCCTTCAAGTACAGCGTCTTCGCTTCTCCCTTCTTCACAAGGAGGGGGGAATCATCGGCGAACTGGAAAAAGAACAGACCGTTCGGATTTTGGGTCGCACCAGCCAGTCGCTTGCTCGTGTCCCAAAGCTCAAGATGTGAAATGGCGTCCGAAACCGCGTATTCGGAATCTTCCCCTTCTCTCATGATGATCTGCCCGTCGGGAAGATGCAGTGAATTCTGGACGGTTATTCCCTGGATTGCGAGATTTTCATTTTTCGGAGCGCTCCAGGTCGCAGATAGAACCGTCACATTTTTTTGACCCTGAGCGTAGCTTTTCTTTATGGCAAATTTCGCTTCCTGTTCCTTTTGTTTGTTGGCTTTCTCAAGAAGCGCGAGCGCTCCAGCGGCGTTCTTCTCCTGAACAAGCATTTCCGCAAGTGTTGCTTCTCTTTCCGTCAATGTTTTTTTGACCTCATCAATCTTTCCGGGGAGAAGCGGGATTTCCTTTTCAAGCTGCTGTTTCCTCTGCTTCATTCCAGCGATTTCCGTGTCGTGATCCGAAACGGACCGCAAGAGCGTCGTTTGCACCCTTTCTTTATTGGCAAGCTCGCTCCTTGCGGGAATATCCAAAAACAAACCAAAAAGAGCTCCGGCAAAAAGTGCTGCGTTCGATATCGTTAAAATGAGTGAAAGCACATTCATTGGTTTGTGTTTGGTTCAGGTTCATAAGGAAGAGCCGATGTCTTTTCCGACTCCCTCTCGGCAGATGAGGTTATGTCGGCAATATTGGTTTGGTGGACTAGTAAATTTGTTTCCACGAGCGCGAGCGCCTGCGTCGTGCTTGATATCTCAGTATTCAATTCCGCGCTTTCTTTTTCGAGTTTGGCCACTTGTTTCGTAATGTCCTCCAAAGAGATATTTTGATCGTCCACAGTCGCGGAGATCAGAGTTCTTGTTTCTTTTTGAACAACGGCGATTTTATTTTTTCGCGAAGCATAATCAAACCAAAAAAACGCATTAAGGGCGAACAGAACAAAAAACACGCAAAGGGGCGCGGCAAAATGAGACGCCAGCATCCGAGCCGGATGCGGATCCTGTGAAGTATTTTGGTTTGGATATCCCGATATCTTCATGACTCTATAATATCACAGACAACAAAAAAACGTATGTGCAAGATTCTTTCTGTTCCTACTCTCCTTTATTTGTTAAAATATAACCATGAAAACAAAAATACTTATTGTCGGCGGAATGCTCCTCGCCGTTTGTGCTCTCGGGGTATGGCTTACAAGAGTCCCGCAAAGCTCAATTAAAAACAAAACAACAAACGGCGAAAACAGTAGCACAATGAACGAAACAAATGCACGCGCGATAGCCGAAAAAACGTGCATCAAGGGAGGAGCGGCGCTATCTGCCGGAACATACAACCCGAACTCGAAAACATGGTGGTTTGACGCAAATTTAAACGCCGCAAAACCGGGGTGCAGCCCCGCCTGCGTTGTTTCCGAAACAGAGAAAACTGTGGAGATAAATTGGCGCTGCACCGGAGCAACCCCCTCAAACCGTCCTGACAGAGACCCATCGTCACCCAAAACAACAAACTTCGAGGAGTGTGCTGCTGCAGGAAATCCGGTAATGGAAAGTTATCCTCGCCAGTGTATGGATGGAGGTGTAACATTTATCGAACAAATAGAAACACCTCCGCAAGTTTCACAAGAAATATCCTGCCCGCCAAAAAGAGGAAACGAAGAAACCAAAGCGTGTATCGCGCTCTACGAACCGGTCTGCGCCAAAGTGAATGTGCAATGTTTCCGCGCCCCCTGCCCGCCGGTCGATCAAACTTTCGGCAACTCTTGTGAAGCGTGCAACAACCCGCTGGTCACAAAATATACAGAGGGGGAATGTGCATAAAAGTAATTTCTAATTCCTAATATCTAATTTCTAACAAAATGCCTAATGCCTTAATGTCAAAACATTAGGGCGCATTGGTATGTTTCACAACAATTTAGCCTTTTAACAATTTAACATTTTTGTCTTTTTATTTGAAATTAGATATTAGGAATTAGAAATTTTTTAGGCACTATTTCCATGGACGCCGTGAAGCTCTCCCAATTTCCCAAAACCCTCATTTTTGCTATACTGTCCCATATGCTTCAATCCTTCATTTTTGCTCTCACTGCAGTCGGGATACTGGTTGTCTCGCATATTTTTTTGTATGTTTCCTTTCTAAAATTTTTTACAATTGAGTCGTCCGGCATACGTCACCTTATCGGGGGCATGCTCATATTTTTCCCCCTCGGACTTATCGGCATTCAAATTCTCGCACACTATTTCGACACGGCAATATCCCGGGGGTTGTTCTATTTTTTCAGCCTTTGGTTCGGAATACTCACCGCCCTCATCACCGGTTTTCTTATCGCATGGATCCTGACGGGAGCGGGATCATTTCTTCACATAAATATTTCTCCTCTTGCGATAGGCATCATGGCGGCCGCCTTCACCGTCCTCTATGGAGTCTGCGGAATTTGGAATGCGTACCATCCCGTCGTAAAAGAAATTACTGTTACCGTTAAAAACCTCTCGGCGGAATGGAAAGGAAAAAAAGTGGTGCATGTTTCCGATATCCATCTCGGGTTTATTTGGGGAGAAACATTTTTTGAAAAACTTATTACCGATATCAACGGCCTTCATCCTGAAGCGGTCTTTATCACCGGCGACCTTTTTGATGGGACCGGCGACAAATTCGATTACGTCGCGAACGACCTTTCAAAACTCGCCGCGCCGAGAGGAACTTTTTTTGTGACCGGCAATCACGAAACATATTTCGGGGTGGAAAAATCTTATAGCCTTTTGAAAAATTCCGGCATTACTATCCTCAAAGATGAAATGAAAAAAGTGGACGGACTCGAGATTGTCGGAGTGAGCTATGCTGAGCGAATGACAAAAAAATCAGTAGCGGACACGATACGAAAAATTCCCGGCTACGACCCCGAAGGCGCCTCGATCCTCCTCTATCACGAACCATCGCAAATAGACGAAATTAAAAAAGCCGGCATCAAATTGGAACTCTCCGGACACACCCACGCGGGACAAATTTTCCCGTACCGATTTATAACCTCACTCGTCTACCCCGGCGTTGATTACGGATTACATACCGACGGCGACTACAACATTTACACCACAAGCGGAGCGGGAACATGGGGACCGACGATGAGGGTGGGAACGGATTCAGAGATTGTCTTGATTACCCTTGAGTGATTTATTTTCTCTCCGTCTTATATTACTTTTTGTTTATAAAAATAATTTCTAATTTCCAATACCTAATTTCTAACAAAATGCCCAATATCTAAAATTCAAAATTATGACATTAGACATTTTGTTAGAAATTAGATATTAGGAATTAGGAATTTTTTATTTCGCTTGACCTCATTATTCCTTCATGTATACTCTTTGTAGAAAAGGGAGGATAAAATTATGGCCAAAGATAACATACAACAAAAAAAAGTTCTCATATGGAACGAGCAATCAAAGCTATTTCGAAAGATTAAAGAGGTGGGTTTTGCGGATTATGCGAACTCTCTCAAAAAACTTTCGGTTTTTTTTGATGTGGAAGACGGCTGGGTTCGATGCGTCGACGAGGGCACGCCCGGGGGGTTGCATTCTGCGGGAAGCGGTATACTTCGCGACAAACAAGAAATGCTGAAAATTTTCCGCGATGCGCAGGTTGTCGGCATAACGAGCCACGACGGATGCGGAGCGGCGAAAATGTTTGCTCACGCACACTGCGGAGATGAATCCTGCGGCGACGAGCAGGGGAAAAAATGGGCGAAAGAATTAGCTCTGGAGCTCGGCGTTCCCTACCGCCATATCAGCTTTGCAAAAATGCAGCGGCCGAAAGAGTTTCATATCGCTCGCGTTGTCTACTACGACGGCACGGGAAAATTTGATTACGGCGACGGAAAAAAACTTCCGCCCGGTTTCATCATCAGCCGAAAGATCCAAAACGAAAAAGACTCACTCGCGGAAATCGTCCTTGGACTCAATATCGCTTTCGGGGTGAATGGTTTCGGAAAACTTATCACCGAAAATAACCCCTTCTTTTTGGTCGCCATCGGGCAAACAATAAATGAAGTGGCAAAACTCAAAAAAGAACTGAGGTCATTGAAACATACATACGGCAAAAAAGTAATTATTGACGGTTTTACCGCCCCCATTGTCAAACCATAACTTCTTGACAAGAATTTTAAACAGTGATAGTACTGCCATAGGAACCCGATTTGAAGGAGTCTCTTATGAAAACAAAAAAGTGGTATTTTCCTTTGGCACTGATGTCCATACTTGCACTGTCTCACGTGTTTGGCGGTGGTGTTGACCCCTATAAAGACGCTGTAATCGTCGGGGTACTCCCCCAACATGCCACCCGCGTTGAAATAATTTACAGAAGCAAGAACGGAGACACATTAACGAGAAGCGTTCACTATACGGAAATTATTACTGACGGAAAAACGACCGTTGACCCGCGTAACTATTTATCCGGTTATTGTAAACCGAACTGCAAACCTTACGGCGTGATAAACAGAGTTGAGTCCCAAGGTTGGCCAAAAGTCTATTGGGATGATTATCACCCCCTACGTTAAAAGAGTAAAGCCGGCACCCGTATCGGGTCGCCGGTCTTTTATATCAAATTTTTGCAAAAAAATTCCCACCGAAGTGGGAACTCCTTTACTATATCAAAACAAAAATTATATACAAGCGATAGATGTGGATAACTTTCCTCGCCCGCCGTATCGGCTCACCCCCCGCTTGATACTTATACGCGTCTTCCGTATAATTGGAACCATGAATAAAGTAAAACATATTATTGGACGTTTTCACCATTTACAGAAAGAAACGCTCTTTTTCCTCGCCTTTTTCCTGCTCGCTACGATAATGATCGTTTTTGTGTACGCGATCGCACAAAATATCTTGAGGGCCGGAGCTAATGATCCTCAGGTACAAATGGCGGAAAACGCCGCCTTTCTTCTCGACCACAATGCCCCCATGGGTCCGATCGTTCCGGAGTTAGGGGTTGAACTTTCAAGAAATTCGGAACCTTTTATCCAAATATATGACAAAAAAGGAAGTGTGGTAGACGGAAACGCGACACTTCATGGAAAAATTCCTCATATTCCAAAAGGCGCACTCGACAACACAAAAGAAATCAGCGAGAACCGCATAACATGGCAGCCGGAGCGCGGCGTTCGAATCGCAACCGTCATCCGTCGTAATGGCGGACAAACCCCCGGCTTCGTCATTACCGGTCGCCTACTCAACGAAACCGAGAACCGAATCGGTAGTATTGGAAAATTGTGCCTTTTGGTATGGTTTGGAATGATATGTATCTTTGGAGTATTCTATTATTTTATTTCCAAAAAAACCTAATAGTCTTCTGTTCAGTAAAAGCCCCGAATTATCTCGGGGCTTATTGTGCTCTAAAGAACCATATTGAACATATATCCCGTCGCAATAATGCCGAGTCCGACTATTCCGAAATATAAAGCCAAAAGCTTCGGTTTCAATACATTGCGCAAGATTATCATTTCGGGCAACGAAAGCGCGGTGACCGACATCATAAACGCAAGCGCTGTTCCCATCGGCAGACCTTTTTCTACAAGAGACCGGACGATTGGAATCGTCCCGGCGGCGTTCGAGTAGAGAGGAATGCCGATCAAAACTACTATAATAACCGCAAACGGATTGCTCGCACTCGCGTAGACTGCAAGAAGCCCTTCCGGCAAATAGCCGTGAATTCCCGCACCGAGAGCAACGCCAATCAAAACATAGGGAATAATTTTTAACACCAAATTTTTGGTGTAATAATACGAAGAAAGTAATCTCTCTTTAGTTGTTGGTTTTTCTTCCTTCGCCCCGCCGTAGCCTTTGGCAGAGGAGGGCTCCGCTTCCCCATCAGACTTGAATTCCCAAACATACTCTTCAACCAAATGTTCCAGTTTCATTTTTCCCAAGATAACCCCGGCAACAATGGCGAGAAGAACACCTGACACAACATACAATAATGCAATTTTCCACCCAAACATTCCGAACAAGAGAACGACCGCAATTTCATTTACCATCGGTGCGGAAATGAGATACGAGAACGTCACACCAAGAGGAACCCCTGCTTCCAAAAGACCGATAAATAACGGCACAGCCGAACAAGAACAAAAAGGAGTGATAATACCAAGTAAGGACGCAAGAATATTGCCAACGATTGAAAATCTACAGGAAAGCATCTTTCGTATTTTTTGCGCCGGCAAAAATGAGCGAATGAAAGTAATCGCAAAAATGATCGTTATAAGAAGTAATCCAATTTTTATGCTATCATAGATAAAAAAACGAAGCGCCCCATATAAAACATCATTCGACGAAAGCGAAGTAAACGAAAGCACGAAATCAGCAAATTTTTCCACAGGATAAAATAGTGGCATAAAATTATTCCTTATTTATCGTTTGTCGCCGAACGCGGGTCTCTGACCTCGTCCGAAACATTTTTATTATCAAGGAGAATTTTTTTGATCTTCCCTTTTTTGACTTCTTCCGGCTCAATCTCAAATCCGGTCATAACCACTTTCCCACGAATCGTAATAACGGGAGTTTTTAAAACCTTAAGTTTCAAAACTTCCTTAATATCGGGAACGTACGTTACCGTTTCAGTAATCCCCGCCTCTTTCACCACACGGCAAACAAGATTAAAAAGTTTCTTACAGGTCGGACATCCGGACCCAAGAACTTTAATGTTCATCGGCGTTGTTTCCTTCGCCACGCCAGAGCCTTTGGCGGAGGCGGGAGTTTTTGTATTTTCTTCCAACATAATTTTCTCCAATTTTTAAGTACAAACAATGAGTCGTTAAAATTTCGCGTATGCGAAATTTTAACGACTAAAATTTCTCTAAAAAATCCAACAATTTTCCAAAACTTTCCTTGTTTAAAGAATAATGTATCCATTTCCCCTCTTTTCTGGCGACGACGAGATTATTTTTTCGCAACTCACTCAAATGGTACGAGACCAAATTTTGAGGTAATTTCAGGTGTTTAAATATCCCGCAAACGCATTTTTCGCCAGTGGAAAGATATTGGATAATTTTTATCCGCTCACTCCCCCCAAGAACTTTAAACGCCTGTGCAATGTTTTTGTGATTCATAGTCATATCAAAGAACTTTGATATGACTTATACTACCACAACCATTTTTATTGTAAAGCCACAACCGCTGTGAATTCTAGCATATGTTAAAATCGGCACAAGAGCGGAGCGATTGGATTGCCGATTTCTATCCTTTAGGGCTAGAATTCACAGCGGTGGAATTTTAAACCTAAAACAAAAGGTTTTTATCACACAATGTAAATTTAAGCATATGCCACTTAGCCGGATTAATTTGGTTGATAATCAGCTTGGATTACACGCGATTTTCTTCCTCCATTTTGCATAACATTCAGTCCATAAAACAAAAGATTTTTTCGTACTGAAACCAT
>Ga0172379_10007176_pt1 | contig 14592 bp, 9 predicted proteins | sample GrowelOW334metaG_FD_119756 | JGI IMG/M metagenome (GOLD analysis project Ga0172379, IMG submission 119756) | Groundwater microbial communities from an aquifer near a municipal landfill in Southern Ontario, Canada - Groundwater well OW334 metaG | ecosystem: Environmental > Aquatic > Deep...
CGAGCGGTCATGTGGGCCTACTACGCGAAACGGAAAGTGCCGTAAGGCACGTGAGCCGTACATTCACAAATATGTGGTAATCAATAGCTTTCCCGCGAGTTAACTTTCGATTTTTGAACCTCGTCTATTTTGAGTAGGGCGTGATGACGGCTGTTGAACCGTCGCGGTAAGTGATTACCGCTTTTGTGTATTGCTGCATGTCGGGAAACGGGATGACGCTTTCCAGATAAACGGACGCGCAGGCGTTGGAATTCGCCATAAGCGCGGCGGTTTCTTCCGGGGATTTTTTTTCATGAATGCCGCGGTGAAAAAGCAGGTTCGCGTAACCGCGCACGTGCCTACTGGAAGCGAAAAGCGCGCACCCGATATCCGTTTTTTCCGCGATTTTCCCGGCAAGCGTTTCATTACTTTTGACGGCGCGTGTCCACGCGGAGTAGGTGCGTAGGTTCGCTGTATAGCTTTTATAACCATGAACGCTTGCCAGCATTAGGAACGCCAACAAAACCAGCCGCCAACGGGGGGTAAATCGTGCGAACGCGAAGGCCAGCGTAATGGCGGCCGGGAATATGAATTTCAGTCGGTCATAAGAAAACTGGGTAGCGTGCTGCAACATCACGACATTTTCCAGCAGTGGTATGCACGCGGCGGCGAATAGCAAAAAAGTTATTTTTTGTCTGTCGTTCGGCGGTTGCTGTCTGGAACTAAAAAAGAAAAAGGCGAGAACCGGTAAAAGCGTCAAGATGAAAATTCCGTAGGATAGTGCGTAACCTACGAGCAGATTGGCGGGGTTCCCGGCGGAAGCGCTGCGGGTGAAAAAGCGGCCCCAAAACGCCACTATCGTAGGTTTGAAACCAGCGGCAAGGCTGCAGTGTGCCACGGTCGCAACGCAGGCCAGCGCGGTAACCGCAAGCAGTTTCGCGGCAAGCGTTTTTGAGGCTGGCACAGTCTGCCCGTTTCGCCAAAAAAGGAAAACCAGCCCAGCGTTGAATATGTACCCGGTCCATTCCGTCAGCGCGCCGAGAAAAGCCGCGGCGAGGATTAATGCGGCATATGGGCGGCGGCTTTTCTCTGTTTCACCAGTTAAATACTTAAACATTAAATAGAGGGAGAGAATTAAAAGCGGCTGGTACAGGCTTTGGCTCCAGTAGATTAGTCCGTACGACTGCAAAGCTTCTCGGCTGAATATGCTTATGGCGCAGCCAGCCAGCGCTCCTTCTACGGAAATGGAAGAGTCGTATCCGTTAAATTTTAGAAGGCTGGTCAAAAACAGAAAAAGGATGAGCGTGCTAAGCGTTCCGAGCGTAAAATTAAAATACGCCAGGTTTTCCAGCGTGGGTTCCAGCCTGAAAATTTTAAACCAGATATATGGAGCCAGAAACCCCGGCGGGGTGAAGCTTGTGTAAACATAATTGCCGTTTTTTGCCGGGATGGTTGCGCCCCAGGAGATGTTTTTATCCGTTTCTTTTCCCAAAGATACGATGGGCAGGTACCAATGGTTTTTTGCGGGGGTTTCATTCAGCGCGTTGACGGTCAAAAGCACATGGTACGGCGCTTCCAGATTTTGCGCGCCGGTACTACTGTTGAGGTTCGGTTTCATTAAACCGAAAGAAACAGCCAACAGAGCAAGCAGAATCAATAAGCCCTGAAAGGAAGGACTGCGGAACATGTTTTTAAAATTTTCCGGCATATGTTTTTTAGCGGAACCCCTGTAAGCCGACGGTTGTCCAAGTTTTGCGTATATACGGCTATTGTATTCTTTATGCCGGTTCGTCCGCAACATCCGCTTTTATCGTGTTGTGCTGCCGTCAAAGAATTGATAAACTGCACACATATAATTCTTTGGCTGAATCCAGGGATAACCGGCAACTAATGAAATTGAAAATCGCAACTTTGCTTTTACTGCTAAGTTTTGTGTGGGCGGGCCGCGCCGCGGCTTTTGACTACGGTGAACATAAAGCCGCCGGTGAAATGGCTTTCGGCATGTTTTTGGACGGCCTTGTCAAGGACGGTTATTTCAAGGACCGCCAGGAAGAGGAGAAGTTCTTTTCCGAAACGCTGAATATGAAGAAAAACCCGGAAGGCGATCTTCTGTATTTCAGCGATCTGTCCAATCCTCCCAATTATATAACCTACGGCGTGCTGGACGCTCTTTCCGGCGACCAGTCGGGTGATCCCCTTAGTCTGCGCGAAGAGCTTATGTACCGCTATTCGCACATGAACCAGATTGTGGATCTGGAATCAACCTACATGCAGAAATTCCAGAATGAGGCGACAACCGGCGAAATAATGGACACAAATCCGTCCTACGCCTATCTGGCCGTAATGGACCAGTCCCATTTCCATGACTACGGGCGTTCCCTTGAATACCATCTGGGCAAAGTGGACCGCGACACGCTGGAAATGCTCAAATCCCCCAAAACGGCGGACCAGGCGTTTTCCCGCCTGCGCAAGGTGAATTCCATAACCAAATATGTCACCCTGCACGCGTTCAGCGTTTATCTGGCCGGGCAGGCCGGCAAGTTTTACGCCACCGATGTCCCCAGAAGCAATCTTTACCTCGCCTACGCTTTCCTTTACAGCTCGTTTGCCGATCATTTCCTGGCCGACGGTTTCGCCTCCGGGCATATAGTTGTCAACCGTTCCCTTTTCAGCGCCATAATCAACAACAAGGCCCTGCATGATTTTTACTGCGCCAACGGCGTGGAGGTGGTTAACCTTAAAGGCGACGTGTGGAAAACTTACGGCGACCACATGCTGGAGCGGTATCCCGGCCAGTGGAAATCCGTTTTGTCCTACGACGATATCGTGGACGATAAAATAACTCTGCACGAGCGCATGCTTGTTCAGGCCGAGGCCGTTTCCATACGCGAGGTGTGGCAGGCTTATCAGGACGCGAAAACAGGCAAGCCTGTCGTGAACGTCGTGGATGATTTTCCGGAAGACGACAGCGAGGAAAAAGAGAAGTTTTCGCTTGATAATTTCAAGGCCCTTTCGCTGATGCCGCTGCCTTTTAACAGCGATTTGAAGAGATATAACCTGCCTCCGGAAAAGATGGAAAAGCTTCAGGACGTCAACGCCATGCCCGCCAACCGCAATTTCGTGCGCAGCCGCGTGGCCAACTCGGTTATCGCGGAGATCGGTTATTACGACGTGTTCGGCGCCGCTTACGACACGATAGGCCTGCGGCTTGACGTGTCCCGCTTCAGTTCTTACAATGACACGCCCAACAAGGCCGGCACCGTGGACCGCTGGGCTGGTTATACTTTCAGCTATCTCGCCGGCTATGCCAACCATGTGCCCATGACCACTAAAGTTTCCGGCGGCATGTATTGTGATTTCGATTTCTGGGTGACAAAAAAGAAATATTTCGGCCTCTATTCCTATCTGGAAGCCGGCATTGAGCGTAATGACGGCATAAACAGGTTCGCTTTTTCGCCGTCGGTGGGACTGCAGTTCGGCCCGCTTTTCGGACTGGACGATTACGTCCTGCCGCGCTGGCTGTGGGTGCCTATGCAGTTTGTGCTGCCGCTGAAACTGGTTTTCGGGGCCAATGTGGTCCCTTCTCAGATCACCACTTATAATATCACGGCGGAAATAGATCTGCTGTTTTAAGACTGAGGGGATGATGATATCTTCTTACGACGTGCCGTTAAGCCGGCTGGACGATATGGCGGAGATCTCCGCCGCGGCGTTTATAGCCCATAACGATCCGGTTGGCAATTTCATGTTTCAAAATGAACCGGGGCATCTCAACCTTAAAAAACGTTTTTTCCGGGCACTGGTCACCTCCTGTTCGCCCAAGGCGGTGCGGGAAGCCGTGTCCGTGAAAATGGAAGCCGTGAGCATTTGGTTCCCTCCCGGTATGGGCCACTCGGAAGATACCGATGCCGACCCGTTCCTGCCGCAGGATTTTGCGGATCCCAAATCCGTCGACAGAATGCAGGCGGTAAACGACGTTATCACCGCGCTGACAAAAGAACTTGGCAGCGAGCCGCAGTGGTATCTGCATCTGGTGGCGGTTCCGCCGCAGTTCGCGGGCCAGGGCTATTCTTCGCGCCTGATCCGGCCCCGGTTGGAAAAAGCCAAAGCCGAAAAACTGCCCTGCACGCTGATAACCCAATGCATGGAAAATGTCCGCAAATACGAGAACTGGGGTTTTAAAATTGTTAAAGAAATGCCGGTTCCCTATTCGGATGTGATGTTTTATTCCATGCGCAAGGATTAGCGGTCCGCTGGAAAAATTCCGTTAATAAACTCAGAGCAAGCCCGGGGGTATGATGTTTTTAACGAGCAGCCCGGCTGAAATATAATTAACAGCCTTTCCGATCGTATAGTCCTGCCGTCCGGCGGACAGCCTTTCAAGCAGTAGTTTGCGCGCGGCGTTCAGGTTCTCCCCTAATGTTACCAGCGGCGGTTCCGTGGCGGTATCGGGCCAGTACTGACCAAGGCCGGCCGCCGCAAGCAATCCGTTGCAAATGCAGACTCTTCCTTTTGTGTTGCGCAGTTTGCCGCCTTTGCGGACAAAGGCGTCCACATCTTCGGCGGGACAGCGGAAGCCGATGCCGCCTTTCGGGGTAAGATAGGCGGACTGCAGATAACCCACGTCGCAGCGCCGGCGGCGCGCGTCGTAAACGGAACTTTCGGAGAGTGTCCCGGCAAGCTGCGCTATTTTAAAAGGGAACCCGCTTGGCGAAGCCAGCGCGTCCGTTCTCACTTTAAGCAATCCGGCGGCCAGAAGGTCCAGTGCGGCGGTGCGCACGCCGGCGGAGAATCCTGATTGCGCCGACAGGGCCGCCACCGTGCCGAACTGCACGCCGGCGGCTCCCAGCTTCTTCGCAGTTCTCAGTCCCTGCGGGCTGCCGAACGCGCCTGCCAGCCAGAACGGCAGGCCCAGTCCCGCTATGGCGGCGATATCTATCCTGTCCTCTTTGGTGTAAACGACGGTCGGTTCACCTGTCTCGGTAAAAGTTTTTTTGCTGGGCGGAGCGTTGTGCCCGCCAGCCACCGCTTCCTCGACGATGAAACCGTGCGGCCGGGTTTGGGGATTTTCGGCGAGCAGCGAGGCCAGCGCGTAGGAAGACACTATCGCAAGAACCTTCGGCTTGGGAACCGGTGCGGCTTCACCCCGCAGAACTTTCGGGGAAATGCGCAGCGCGAATTCCCCGTCGGACGCCGTAATGCCGTAAATGCGCATGGACAGCTCGGCGTCCTCATGCCGCGATAACTTATCTATCAGCGCGGGGATTTCAGCCGGACTGCCCGCACCCATTGCGATATAATCCGCGCCCGCCAGCATCGCGCCGTAAATGCTCCAGGGCAATGGACGTTCCGCTTTGCGTAGGTAGTTTATTCCGATAAGTCCGTTATGCCCTTCCTTTGCGAGCCACACTTCCGCGAAATTCGCCGCTATTGACATGACCTGATACTTGCGGTTCGGTTCCCATAGTGAAGTGTTGTCATGTCCGCCGCAATGGCTGAGCCCGGCGGCGGGCGCGGCTTTGTAAGGTGTTTCGGCGGTTTTGCCGCCTTCAAGGAAATACTCCCTTAATAAGTCATTCAAATCATCGGCAAAGGCCGGGATGCGCGCCGCCAGCTCCGTGAAAGCGCGGCGAACATGCCCGCCCTTGTCGCCAAGCTGAAGCAGCCGGACATAAACCACTTCCAACGCCGTGCCGGACACAATGCCCAGTCCGTCCATCAGCGACACGATCCGCGACATGCGCCAATTGGAAATCCATATTCCCATACCGCCGGAAATAAGTACCGGTTCTTTGCGTTGTGCGGGCGTGTGCGTACAAACAGCAGATTGTTCATCGTTTGGCATACGGCTCCATTTTTTGGTACATAACCCAGACCTTGAAAGGGGGGGCAAGGACGTCATTCCGAGACAGCCGCCGATTTACGCGGCATTGCTTTTTCTCTATAATTCCAGTCTAACTCTTGACGGTGCGGCTGTCAAATCCCGCGCGCTCAAACTTGTTTCTTTCCAGTCTTAACAGATGATGCCCGCCGGCTGCATATTCATGCTAAGTCCAACTATAGTAAAGCAAAGAATTCGCGAAGCGTTTTGCTTTCGACGGGGAAGATTTGCTAGCTTTCTAGAATAAGGGAGATCTGTTCTTCGCGTTCTAACCATTATGATTACCGATATTGTTAAACTGGCTTTTTCGTTACTGCAGCAGATGGCTGTGATCATCGTGCTGGCTTATGTGCTTACCAGAACACGGATATTCATGGATGTGTTCAATCGTCGTTTCAGCGCAAAAAACAAGCTGTTTCTTGTGCTCGTTTTCGGTTGTTTTTCCGTTTATGGGACGGTGATCGGGATTCACTTCCTCGGTGCTCTGGTCAATATTCGCAATATAGGTCCGGTGATGGGCGGACTGCTGGGCGGGCCGCTTATAGGTCTTGGTGCGGGTTTGATAGGCGGCGTGCATCGTTATTTTCAGGGCGGAATAACCGCGGTTTCCTCCATGGAAGCCACTATTCTCGCCGGCTTGCTCGGCGGTGTTGTTTTCCTGATCAAAAAAGGCAGGCCGATCCTTGTGGCTGAAGCCGTACTGCTCGCGATAACAGCCGAACTGCTTAATTTCGGACTGGCTTTCCTGTATGTGCATCCTTTCAGCCTGATGTGTACGATTTTTGAGGCCGCCTTTATCCCCATGGCGGTTACAAACTCGCTCGGATTGGCGCTGTTCGTGTTCATAATATCCAACGCTATCGCGGAACGGAAAAATGAGGCCGCAAAAGAACGCCTGGAAAGCGAATTGAGGATAGCGCGGGAAATACAGTTAAGCATTGTTCCCCGCATGTTCCCGGCTTTTCCGGAACGCGACGAGTTTGATATTTACGCCGCTTTGCGGCCCGCCAAGGAAGTCGGCGGAGATTTTTACGATTTCTTTTTTGCCGACGACAACCATATCTGCGTTGCCATAGGCGACGTTTCCGGCAAGGGCGTGCCCGCGGCGCTGTTTATGGCGGTGACCAAGACGCTTATCAAATCTAAAACCGAAAACGGCGCGGGACCAGACGAGATACTTTTCAGGGTCAATAATGAACTCTGCGATGGAAACGATTCTAAAATGTTCGTAACCGTTTTCCTTGGCATCATGGATACCCGCACTGGCGAACTGGTGTACAGTAACGGCGGGCATCCCCAGCCCTATATCAGGCGTTCCGGCGGAGGCGCGGCGACGCTGCCGCTGCTGCCAGGACGGGGCTTAGGTGTGCGGCGCGATTCCTCCTACGGTCTCGGCAAGGTTAAACTGGAACCGGGAGATCAGCTTTTTCTTTATACGGACGGCGTTACCGAGGCGATGGATGCCCGTGAGAATATGTTCTCGGCCCGGCGATTGGATAAACTGATTGGGGAAATGCCGCCCGCTCCGATACAGGAGCAGTGCGACGCGGTGTTAAACGAGATACACCGGTTTGCCTCCGGCGCGGATCAATCCGATGATATCGCCATATTAATGCTGAATTTTTCAGCGCATGGCGCGACCCTCTCGATTGAGATCAAAAACGAGTTGTCTGAACTGGACAGGATTTCCAAGGCGATAGAAGATTTCGCGCAGCGTTACCGTTTGCCGCCGCAGGTAGTATATGATTTGGAACTGGCGCTGGAAGAACTTATCGTGAACATCATATCCTATGGCTATGACGACAACAGGCTGCATACCATAACCGTGCGGCTGGCTTTGAAGGGCGGTACCCTTGTCACTGAAATCATTGATACCGCGCGTGAATTCAACCCTTTGACGCAAGCTTCGCCGGATATGACAAAGCCCCTGCATGAACGCGCCGTGGGCGGCATGGGAATACATCTGGTGCGGAAAGTAATGGATTCCGTCAGCTACCGCAGGGAACGCGGCGTCAATATCATTACATTGACGAAAACATTGAAAAATCAGGAGAAGGATAAATGCTGAGCATTCTTGAAAGCAGCCAGGGCGATTGTGCCGTGCTGGAACTTACAGGCAGGCTGGATGCGAAAACGTCTCCTGAACTGGAAAACAAACTCGCCGCCCATCGCGCGCGCGGAAAAAAAATCTTCCTGCTGGATTTTACAAATCTTGCCTACATGAGTAGCGCCGGACTGAGGGTGCTTGTTTCCGCCGCTCAAACCGCGGAGGATAACGGCGGGCAGCTGATGCTGTCCGCTATGTGCAGTGCCGTGAAGGAAATTTTTGATGTTACGGGGTTTTCCGACCTGTTTCAGATCTATATTTCAAAGGAAAAAGCGCTTCAATCCCTGTCCGAGAAAAGAGTTTAACGGCGAATTCACTTGACACAAACCTTGTTCTGGAAAAGACGCACCTCATCCCAGGCGCAAACCACGCATCCGACAACAAAAAAACAATGCCATTGGTGAGGCCAATTTTCAGACGGCGTCAGCTAATTAATTTCCCGCTTCGACAAACTCCTGCCGCGCACAAAACTTATAAACGTGCCGCAATTGATCCGGGGTCCGTTGCCGGGCCAGTTATCGCTTATCAGGATCCGTGCCCGCCGTAATCCAGGATATGGCAATTTTTTCCCAGTCTAAATGCTCGCCTGCATTAATATAACGCTCCCAAGCGTAAATGCCGGTTTCTTTCGCCAGTCGTTTAAACTGCAATGTTGTTGTGGGGTCTTTTAAAATTACAACCGAGCGCTCCATTCCCTTGGTTTTAAACGCCTGTTGACCTTCCTTCATAGGAGCCTGCGCGGCAAGCGGCAGCGGTTTAAGTTCTCTCATATCAACCAAAACACCGAACTTGCCAGAAACTCCGTTAAGTTTCTGTCTGGCATCCACAACCCATTTCAGCATTTCATCGGCTTCAATTTGGCCTCCGAAAGTTAATTTAAATCCATAGCTTGTCTTGTCAATTTTATACATTAAATCCTCCAGATGATTATGTTTTTCATGTTAATTATATGGAAAATTGCATTGAGTTGCAACTGTATGCATTGCTAAATCCAACACGGAAACAATTGCAAATCGGTCAGCTGAAAGTTGCCTGGACTGGCTAAAACACCAGGATTCATCTCGGGGAAGGTCATTTCTCGCATCGATACTTTTTCTATACCTTTGTCCGCGATAAGCTCAAAAGCCGCTGTCAGTAATTGGTTTCGGACTTGCGCGGTATTGGTTTCGTTACTGTTCATATTAATATTTCCTATATCCAGAGACATCCGAAACAAAAAAGCTCTGGGTATGATTTTTGGAGGGGAGTTCGCATACTCTAATTGACTTTTCCTCTCTGGATAATCTTGGTTTACCTACCGATAGGGGTACATCCAAAATTCCCATTTGTCAAAACCTGTTTTACCGCAAGATATTTGTATGTAAAACTCAGGCTAAACCTAAAGCCTTATTGATTGGCGCCATAATTAAGTTGACTACTAAATAATCATGCAGTATAATTAGATGGCTATATATAAGAGACAGAAGGGGGACTGGAACTTATGAGCAAAATCCTTATAATCGAAGACGATAACGACATTGCGCTGCTTTTAGGGAAAAGACTAATAAAAAGTAAATTCGAGGTAATGATCGCTTCGGACGCATACCTCGGCACTAAGAATGCTCGTGAAACCAAACCGGACCTTATCATTCTTGATCTGATGATGCCAGCCGGCGGCGGCATGACGGTTCTGAAAAACCTGAAACTCTCCATAAACACGAAACTAATTCCGGTAATAGTTTTTACCGGCATGAGAAATGACGATATCAAAGCCAAGGTTTTAGACATGGGCGTGGACGCCTATATTGAAAAACCCTACGATTTTGAAAGCCTTTTAAACCTCATCGATAAGCTGATTTTCCATTCGGACGACAAATAGCTATGGCAGATTTGATAAGCGAGCTTTTAAAGGAACAGCTTGTTACCCCTGAACAGGTTGAAGACGCGCATGATAAACAGGCCGGTTCCCAAAGGCCGCTTCATGAAATGTTGGTCGAGCTGGGGTTTGTAAAAGAGACCGATCTCGTCAACGTCATTTCTAAAATTTTCGCGGTGCCTGTTTTACAAACAGACGAAAGCAGAGACAGTTCTCTTTTGAAACTTATCCCGTTCGACAAGGCAGGGCACTTGGGGATTTTTCCGCTCCGTATTGAAGGAAAACATCTCCTTCTGGCGATGAGCAACCCGCTGGATATTCCGACCATTGAAGATGTGGGCATACGTACGGGTTATACAATCAAGCCCGTGCTGGCGACAAAATCGCAAATCTCCGCGCTTGTCCGCGACAATTATTTGGTTGACGACGCGCTTTACGACCTGCTTAAAAATGCGGACAACACCTCAACAATCCGACTCGCTGGCGAGGGTGACGCGTCCACCGTGCCTTGCAGCACGGATAGTTCGCCAGCCGTCCGGCTGGTGAACCTGATAATCGCCGACGCGGTGAAAATGCGCGCCAGCGACATCCACATCGAGCCGCAGGAGCAATTCGTGATCGTGCGCTACCGCATCGACGGACTGCTGAAATTCATAATGAAAGCGCCCGCCCACTTAACTCCCCGCATAGCGACACGCATAAAAATATTGTCTAGTCTGGACATTGCGGAAACGAGAAAATCGCAGGACGGAAGAATAAAAGTTTTCGTAAACGACCAGAAAATGGATCTCCGGGTCGCAGTCGTGCCCACGCTCTACGGTGAAAAAATAGCGATAAGGATATTGAATTACACCGAAACATCAATGGGTCTGGACGGCATAGGTTTTGAAGAAGATGATCTGGCCCGCTTTAAAAAAGCGCTTAAAAAACCGCAGGGTTTTATTCTGGTCTGCGGACCGACAGGGTCCGGCAAAACATCCACACTGTATGCGGCGCTGTCGTCGGTGAAAAGCGAAACAAAACAGATAATAACCATTGAAGACCCTATCGAATATATACTCGAAGGCATTAACCAAATTCAACTGAATGCCGCCAAAGACGTAACTTTCGCGACCAGCCTGCGCAGTACGCTGCGCCAGGATCCGAACATAATTTTTGTTGGCGAAATTCGCGACAGCGAAACCGCCGATGTGGCTTTCCGCGCTGCCCTTACCGGACATCTTGTGCTCTCCACCCTGCACGCCAACAATGCTGTTGCCTCCATAGGCAGGCTTTTCGATTTAGGACTGGAGCCATACATCATATCCTCATCGCTTTCCATTGTTATCGCGCAAAGGTTGGTGCGCCTTATATGCCCGCAATGCCGTGCGGAAGTTACCCCTTGTGCTGACCTTTTGGCGAAATACAGCCCCCTAATAAAACAGACTAAAATTTTAAAATTCTATGCGGGCGCAGGCTGCGAAGCATGCAATTTCACAGGTTTCCGCGGCAGAACCGCGGTAATCGAAGTGTTGGAAATAACCGACCCCATCCGCGCGCTGATAGCCGCGCGCGGAGTTGATCAGCAAATTTTTCAGGAAGCCAAAAAAAACGGCATGCACACCATGACCGAATCGGCTATGCTAAAGCTTGCGCAAGGCGCGACCACTCTTGAGGAAATAGCCAGAGTGATAGATATGGACACGGAAGAAGTCATGCACGCAGTCCCTCCCTCAAAAACACCAAAACTGCTGATAGCCGACGATGAAGATGATATAAGGCTGGTCTTGGCAAAAAGACTGCAAACCGCGGGCTACGAGGTTATCGAGGCAAAAGACGGAAAAGAAGCGCTGGAAAAAGCCTTTAAATACTCGCCGGATTTGATACTCATGGATATAAGCATGCCTAATATGAACGGGTTTGACGCGACGAAAGCGCTCCGCGCCCAACTGGCCACCGCCTCCATACCTATAATTCTTCTGACCGCCAGAGGCGACAAGGAAAGTGAACTGCAGGGTCTCGATATAGGCGCGGACGATTATATCACTAAACCGTATGACAAGGATAAGCTTCTTGCGCGCATAAAAATTCTTTTGCGCAGGAAGTAACGCCACGCTCTAGAAACAGTGCGCGGCCCTTGTTTAACTTCCGCCACAGGATCGGAATTTTCTTTTGCAAAGACTGATGCCACGAAACTGTCAGCTGTGCTATTTCCGCGCAAAATAGCTACGGAGAACTAAAATGAACGAAAGCACCGAACGTATGATACAAGCGATTGTCGGTATCTCACACGAGCCATTAATAGCTTTAGATAAGAGCTTAACGATAGTTTCGGCCAACCAAGCTTTTGGCAAAATGTTCACCGTTCCCGAAGACAAAGTAACCGGGGAAACGATTTATAATCTGGGCTGCAATCAATTTGACACATCGGATTTCCGGAGATTTATTGATCTTGCGCTATCGCAGGACACGATTGACGGTTATGAGCTGGACCATGCTTTCCCCTCGTCCGAAATCCGGAAACTGCATCTTAATACTCGCCTGCTGCACACGGAACCGGAAAACGGACAGATTTTGCTTATATCTCTGGCAGATGGTTCGGGAAAAGAATCCGGGGCTGATGCCAGGCTGCATCTGGAACGGGTTATTAATTTCAATAAAGCAATGCTCGCCGCCATACCAACACCGGTATTCTACAAAGACACACAAGGCCGCTATCTCGGGTGCAACAACGCATTCACTGAATTCACGGGAGTAAGTGATGCGCAAATCAAGGGCAAAAGCGTAGAGGAGCTATGGCCGGACGAATACGCAAAAGTGTACCACAAAACGGATATGGAGATTTTAGACAATCCTGCCCGGTTAGTTTATGAGTTCAAGATGCGGGACATGCACGGAGAAGCCCGTCAGGTCATTTATGTCAAAGATGTTTTCCGTGACGAGAATGAACAAATCGCAGGCATTGTAGGCGCTTTCGTGGATATTACGGAACGGGAACGCACGAAAGAAATTCTTTTAGAAAACGAGGAAAGGTTCCGCCGTATATTTGAAGAAGGCCCGATAGGAATGGTCATAAACGATCTGGACTTCCGTTTCAGTCAAGTGAATTCCGCTTTTTGCAAAATGCTGGGCTACTCCCAGGATGAATTGCTCCGGCTTACATTCAAAGACATAACACAACCTGAACATGTTTCAATAGATGTGGCGCACCTGGAAAAACTAATCGCGGGGGAAATACCGGTTTATAAAACTGAAAAGCATTATCTGCGAAAAGATAAAAAAGAAATATGGTGCTCCACTACCGCCACAGCAGTGCATGACAAAAACGGCAACTGCATCTACATGCTTACAATGATTGAGGATATTACCGACAGAAAAACACATGAAGCCGCGATAATTAAATTAAACGCTGAACTGGAAGAGCGCGTGGCAAGCCGCACCAGCGAACTCAAAATCGCCAACGAACAGCTCGGACATGAAATTGCCGAGAAAGAAGCGGCGGGAAAGATTTTAATGAGTCAACGGGATATCAATGAAAAATTCCGCGATATGACTGAAATGACAAGCGATTGGCTATGGGAAATTAATACGGAAGGGGCCTATACCTATGTAAGTTTTAAAATACGGGATATTTTAGGCTACGAGCCGGAAGAAGTATTGGGGAAAACACCTTTTGATTTTATGTCACCCGAAGAAATAAAACGTGTCGGGCCGGTTTTCGAAAGTTATGTGACACAAAATAAGCCCTTTTCGCTTCTTGTAAATACCAACATTCACAAAGACGGACATTTAGTCGTTCTTGAAACCAACGGCGTCCCCATTTTTGATGAAAACCATGTTTTGCGCGGATACCGGGGTATTGATCGCGATATAACGGAACGCAAAGCCGCAGAAAATGTCCTGCGTGAATCGGAAGAAAAGTTCAGAATCCTTTTCGAAAGTTCGCGCGACGCCATTATGATCATGGGGGATGACGGCTATTGCATTGACTGCAATTCCGCCACCGAAAATATGTACGGCTACACTAGGGAGGAATTCCGCAAACTGAACCCATGGGCAGTTTCTCCGGAATTTCAGGACGACGGAACTTCTTCCAAGCAGGCGGCCATGGAAAATAATCGAAAAGCTCTGGCCGGCGAAACAACTAAGTTTGAATGGATAAATATTCGCAAGGACGGCTCTCATTTTAACGCGGAAGCAATGCTTTCGCCTATGGATCTGAACGGCAAAAATGTCATCCAGATAATTATACGCGACATAACTGAACGCAAAACCGCCGAAACCGCTTTACTGAAATCGGAAGAAAAATTCAGAAACCTTTTCGAAAGTTCGCGCGACAGCCTTATGATACTGGATGATGGTCATTTCATTGACTGCAACTCGGCCACTGTAAAGATGTTCGGCTATACTGTTCAGGAGTTTTGCGAAATAAGCCCGTGGGACGTGTCTCCAGAGTTCCAGGAAGACGGAACGCCCTCAAAACAGGCGGCCATGAAAAAAATTCAAAAAGCGTTGCTTGACGAAATGCCTACGTTTGAATGGATACACCGCCGCAAAGACAGTACCGATTTTAACGCGGAAGTAACTCTCTCATCTGTGGAAATGCACGGCAAAAAAGTCGTGCAGGCGCTTGTGCGGGATATAACCGAACGTAAAACGGCCGAAACCGCTTTACGGGAATCGGAAGAAAAATTCAGAAATCTGTTTGCAACTTCCCGGGACGCTATCATGATACTGGGTGACGGACGTTTCATTGAATGCAATCCGGCCACGCTGCATATGTTCGGTTAC
>Ga0172379_10007177_pt1 | contig 14590 bp, 17 predicted proteins | sample GrowelOW334metaG_FD_119756 | JGI IMG/M metagenome (GOLD analysis project Ga0172379, IMG submission 119756) | Groundwater microbial communities from an aquifer near a municipal landfill in Southern Ontario, Canada - Groundwater well OW334 metaG | ecosystem: Environmental > Aquatic > Deep...
CACAAGAAATATGCAAATAGCCAGGTCACAAAGGTATACTCATTGTCTTCACCTCTTTTTTTATTACATTAACAGCACATACTCACACCATTGTTACATTCATTCACACCAGAATTTCCATGATCCGGAATACCTTCTTTTTATTCGCTGTCATATTACATCTAGCGTGCGCGCAGTCCACTCTTCATCCCTACAAAACAAATTGGAATACCGACGGCATCACACTGGGAACTGCAGTGATTGTTGCATTCTCTGCCTCTGCCATTGATGACAAGGTTCCGAAACTGACAACGACTGAGATCGACGGTTTGAACAAACAAGAGATTAACGCAATTGATCGGTTCAGTGCGGGATTATACTCCACGTCACAATCCTCCATCAGCGATATCCTTGTCGGAAGTGCCATCTTGTCGCCGGTACTTTTCGTATTTGACAATGATGTGAGAGGAGATATCGGAACAGTTGCTACGATGTACATTGAAACTGCTTTGTTTGCTACATTCCTTCCTTCCTACGGCAAAGGAAGCGTGCAGAGAATACGGCCGTACGTGTACGGATCGAAAGCACCGTTATCCGAAAAACTGAGCAGCGATTCGCGGCGTTCCTTCTTCTCCGGTCATGCCACCTGGGCGTTTGCAACTTCTGTATTTTTTGCACAGGTTTATTCCGATTTCCATCCTACCTCGAAATACACCACTACGGTATGGACGGGAGCGATTGGGATCGCATCGACTGTTTCCATTCTGCGGGTTACTTCGGGAGCACATTTCCTTACCGATATTGCTGTCGGTGCCGCGGTCGGTAGTGCGGTCGGTTATTTGATCCCATATTTCCACCGCACTACGGAAAATGAAATCTCGCTTTCTCCTTTTATTACACCCCGCTCTTCCGGATTTTCACTTGCCATTCGTTTAAAATAAAAAAGGCGGACTTCAGTCCGCCTTTTTTTAAACAATACGTCTTATCCTCCATGTCCTTCAGCTTCATCGTGGTGACCACCGTCTTCACCTGGACCGCCATGTCCACCACCCGGACCACCATGACCACCCGGTCTGCCGTGACCATGTCTGTGATGGGGAGGCCTGTTCCAATATCGCATCAGCCACGTTTCAAATAACGATGTTTGTTGCGCTGTTAGTATGGATTTGACAGACAAAACAAATAGATCACGAGCCGCTTTCACCAACACGCGAGCTGAATCCCGTGTTATAGTTTTTGCTTCTACTTGAGAACGGATATCATGTAACGTGGAAATAAGTGTTGCCGCAAATACTTTCACTGTATCAAATTGACTCTCTGTCAGCGAAAGATGTGCCTTCAACGAATCAAGCATGTGATGGTTCCGTAAAGAATCGTGAGGACAAGTTTCATTGTCGGTTGATGCGTCCTCCAATACCAATGTTGCGTGAGCTGTTTTCGCCATCGACAATTCGCTGAACATCGCTTCACCCTGCGTGCCACTCGCGGATGAATCAATCGGATTGCTTTGGTCACAGCCGACAACAAGAATAGCCGCTAGCAGCGCTGCAAAAATACTTCTCATAAGGGATCCTTTGTTTGTGATTGGTGATGAAATGGTTCCATGAAGGAACGATATCACTTTTTATTCAATTAACATGCCAAAGGAGATTCCTCTCAAATCTGAATGAATTCGCCACCGGCAGGATCACCACTATGCAAATTTTGCTTAGTGAATGCATGGATTGCATTTAAAAACAGACGATCCCGCTTACGGCGGGATCGTCCTGCGAGATAGAATAATGAACTACTTCACTTTGACATCGATCATTTTCGGCTTTGCTTCCTCTGCCTTCGGCAGCGTCAGCGTTAACACACCATCCTTATATTGTGCATCGATATCATTCACTTTAATCGAACCGGGTATCGTAAAGGAACGTTCAAATGAACCGTACGAGCGTTCCACACGATGATAGTTCTCTTCCTTTTTTTCGGTCTCTTGTTTCTTTTCACCGCGGATCGTCAGGACATTGTTCTCCAACGTGATCTTTACGTCGTCCTTAATCATCCCGGGAAGTTCTGCTTTCAGGACGTAGTTGTCATTGTTTTCGATAATATCGACTGCCGGATTCCAATCGCGGCCGAATAATTCATCATTGGCAAGAATATCACCGCGGAAAAATTCATCAAAGATGCGGTTCATATCGTATTGCAACGATTGCAGTCCGCGGAATGTCGGGAATTCCCGGCTCCATCGGGTTGCTGCCTGTGACGGATTACGTTTAATCAGTGACATAATTTTTCTCCTTTCTTTTCTTGCCTCCGCAGTGCCGCTGTGAGCGGCACCGCAGAGATGATATTAGTTAATGGATATTTGTTTTGGCAAAAACTGCTTTTTTTTATTCAGTGTTACCGTCAGCACACCCAGATCATACTGTGCATCGACTGTATCAACATCGATATCCTTGGCCAGGAGGAATTCGCGGCGATACTGTTTTGCAGTTTCAGCCGAATCCGTTCCTGCGTAATCAGACGCTTCCGTCGATATCACCAGAGTATTGTTTTCAATACTGGCTTTGATTTTCTCTTTTACCGATCCCGGAATATCGAGTTTGACGACGTATGATTTTGCCGTTTCCACGATATCCACAACAGGGGTAATGGTATGCACTGTTTTCTTTTCATCTGTTCCGTTTGTCATAGTCAAGTTCCTTTTCTTATCGGATCGAAATCTGTTTAGGTTTTGCGTTTTCATGTTTCGGAAGAACGATGTGAAGGATACCTTGTTCATGTGTCGCTGAAACTTTCTCCACATCGGCCGGATAGGGAAGCTGAACCGTTCGTTCGATCTTTCCATAATTCACCTCGTTACGGATCCACTGTTCATTCTCTTTCAATTCAGGCTGCTTGCGTTCTGCGCTAATAACCAGCGTTCCCTCATTGATATTCACATTGACATCCTCTTTGGCGACGCCCGGCAGTTCGGCATAGACATGCACCTGTTCTCCTGATTCCTTCACAGAAATATCGGCAAACCGTCTGTCGCGGTTCGTCCAACGGATGGCGGGAAAAGGTACAGCGACCGGATTGAAGATCGAATCGATCTCATCAAAAATATTAGTAATGGGTTGAAAACGGACTACCATAGCATTGCTCCTTTTGTGATTGATGTTTGTATTGTCTGTGTTCGTATCATGGTAATTCAATCAGTGTGCCAAATGGATATTCCATTAATTTTGAGCATTTTTGCACTTCATAGAATTTTTTTATGAAAGGATGGCAGAATTCACGGACAAATTTTCCTTTGTCGATGAAAAGTCGGCAGAGAGGTATGACAGTTGGGGAATAAAAATAAAAAACCGTTTTCCTGTATCGATACAAGAAAACGGTTTTTATTTTTCTTTTAATATTTATTCTTGTTCAGCCAACCAACGTTCGGCATCGATTGCTGCCATGCAACCGCTGCCGGCGGCAGTAACCGCCTGTCGGTAATAATGATCCGCGACATCGCCCGCAGCGAAAACACCTTCGATATTTGTTTTTGTGGTGCCCGGTTGCACTTTCAAATATCCGTTCTCGTGCATGTCCAGGATGCCCTGGAATATTTCCGTGTTCGGTTTATGCCCGATCGCCAAAAACAGTCCGTCTGCTTTCACTTCTTTCACTGCACCGGTCTTCACATTCTTCAAACGGAGGCCGGTCATTTTCTTCTTGTCATTCTCAACAGTGCCGACGATCTCTTCAACCACTGAGTTCCATTCAACGGAGACTTTCGGATTCTTCAACACGCGATCTTGCATCACTTTGGATGCACGGAACTCTTCTCTGCGGTGAACCAATGTCAATTTCGAAGCAAACTTCGTGAGGAAACTTGCCTCTTCCATGGCTGTGTCGCCGCCGCCCACGACATAGACTTCCTGATTGCGGAAGAAGAATCCGTCACACGTTGCACAAGCGGACACACCATAGCCGGAAAACTGTTTTTCTGATTCGAGACCAAGCCATTTTGCAGAAGCGCCGGTCGAAACGATCACAGCATCAGCTGTGAACAATTCTTCGTCCGCCCACACTTTGAAAGGACGTTGTGTGAAATCCACTTTTGAGACAATCTTAAATTGAGATTCAGCGCCAAACCGCAACGCTTGTTTCCGCATGATGTCCATCAACTCCGGTCCCTGAATGCCATGTTCAAAACCGGGATAGTTTTCAACTTCCGTGGTGATTGTCAACTGTCCGCCGGGTTGAATACCTTCAAAAATCAATGGATTGAGATTCGCTCTGCTTGCATATATAGCTGCAGTAAGACCTGCAGGACCTGAACCGATGATGATGAGTTTTCGATGATTGTTTGCCATAGTACCAAAAAATAATTATGAATGATGAATTTCTAAAAACAGTTATTGTGCAACATTCTTTGTAACAAGAGTTGCGTTGCGAATAATTCCCTCACGTTTCGTCCGTTTAATGGGCGAGTTCTTAAATCGTCGGGAAAATTCTTCCGAAGAAATGCTCCGGAGTTTTTCCAACGATGGAGAAAGATTCCATTCTCTCGGCTCATATTCTTTGTGATCGGTTGTCTGTTGAAACCTGTTCCAGGGACAAACATCCTGACAAATGTCGCAGCCGTAAATCCAATGGTCAAAATTCTTTCCAAGTTCTTTTGCAATCTCTCCGCGATGTTCAATTGTCAGATATGAAATACACTTATTACTGTCAACAACATACGGCTGATGGATAGCATCTGTCGGACATGCATCGATGCAGGCAGTGCAAGTGCCGCAAAAATCTTCCATCGGTTGATCATACTCCAATTTCAGAGTTGTAATGATTTCGCCGAGAAACACCCAGGAACCGAACTCCTTTGTAATCAAATTCGTATGTTTCCCCTGCCAGCCTAATCCAGCACGGGCTGCCCACGCTTTGTCCATCACCGGACCGGTATCAACATAATAGCGGCCTTCGAATTCCGGCGCCCATTGTTTGATGCACTCAAAGAGCGTTTGGATTCTTTTTGTCACATGAATGTGATAATCGTCCCCCCAGGCGTACCGGGATATTTTCCCACTTTCTCCATCAGATGCATGCTGCTGTTGAGTATAATAATTCACTGCAACACTGATCACCGACTGGGCATTTGGAACGATCGTCCGTGGATCCGTCCGTTTTTCGACATTGCTTTCCATCCACCGCATTGATGCATGATTCCCCCTATCGAGCCAATCCTTCAAGTGCACTCCCTCAACTGTCAGGGCCTCAGCACGGGCTATACCGATCTTATGGAGACCGAGTTCCAGCGCTTTCGCTTTGATTTGTTCAGTAAGAGTCATGCAACAACGCCGAAAATAAAATATCTATATGGATGCCTGCGTTCGCAGGCATGACAAACTATTTTTTGAGAAACAGTTATTTTTCTAATCCCGAATCAATGTCATTCCTGCGTAAGCAGGAATCCATTGGTACGCTCTTGGATGCCTGCTTTCGCAGGCATGACAGGTTTTTTTTCGGTGTCGTTCCTGCGCAAGCAGGAATCCATTTTTATAACTCAAAAAAAAGATCTTTCCATTCAGGATTCATCGATTCGATCAGCTCGATCTTCCATGAGCGTTTCCATCGTTTCATTTGGGTTTCACGGGTAATTGCGTCACGAACATCCATGTAATACTCATAATATACTAACATATCAACGTTATATCGTTGAGTGAATCCAGGAATTTGTTTTTCTTTATGTTGAACAATCCTGTTTTTAAGATTATTTGTCATCCCAATATACAGGGTTCCATTCTTTTTGCTTGCGAGTATATATACAAAGTAATTTTTGTCCATATACATGGATGCCTGCTTTCGCAGGCATGACAGGTTTTTTTACTCTTATCGGTGTCATTCCTGCTCAAGCAGGAATCGACCATTACGCTTCCGGAGGCCTGCGTTCGCAGGCATGACTGTTTTATTTTAACTATCAAAACGAAAAAGCATCATCAATTTCTACAAACACTTTTCCATTCGATATTTCAACGGGAAACTGTTTTAATCTTCCGCTTGCATTCGTCGAAAATCCCGTCCGGACATCGTACGACCATCCATGCATTGGACAAGTAACAATTCCATTTTCGAACATGCCATCATGCAGTTTTTGGAATTTTTGATGGGGACACATATTCAAAACGGCAATTATTTTTTCTTCTACTTTGAAGAGCACGATCTCTTCCCCTTGCAGGAAGATTCTTGTTCCCCGCTGTGTTTTGATATCTTCACTATTTGCCGCAAAGTGTTTCATCGAATATTTTAAAAAACCAATTTCTCTTTCATCGACAATCCCTTTTCCGTTTTTTGCAATGTTACCGCTGTCGTTTCCGGATCATGCTCAAAGAAGAGTGTCCATCCTTCCTGTTCAGCTCGCGGCAGAATTCGTTTTTTTTCTTCCAGTGTTCCGAGCGGACGGAGGTCGTATCCCATAACATAGGGGAATGGGATGTGCGATGTTGTCGGAACGAGATCGCAGCAAAAGAGCAACGTTTTTGTTCCATCGGTAATCACCGGCAGTTGCTGCGCCATGGTATGCCCGTTGCAAACGATCACCGAAATGCCTGGAAAAAGTTCCTGTTCTCCTTCCGTAAACTTCAACATTCCCTTTTCCTGCAGAAGCATATAATCGTCCTTCATGAAACTGGCACGATCCCGGTCCGACGGATTCTGCGACAGTTCCCAATGTGCTTTCTGCACATAATGTGTTGCGTTAGGGAATGTCGGTATGAGTTTCCCATCGACAATTTTTGTACTGCCGCCACAGTGATCAAAATGAAGATGCGTCAAAATCACGTCTGTCACTTCTTCCGGCCTTACACCTGCTTTCGCCAGAGAATCTTCCAATGCAAAATGGGAATTATCCAATCGATAAATATCTTTCAGTTTATCGTTCCATTTGGAACCGTTCCCTGTATCCACCAGAATCGTGCGCCCTTCGCCGCGGATGAGCAAACAGCGGGCAGCCAATGTGATCCTCATCCGTTCATCGGGAGGATTCGTTTTCGACCAGAACACCCATGGAACAACGCCGAACATGGCGCCGCCATCCAACGCGAACCGTCCTGTTTCGATCGACCACAATGTGTAATTTCCGATTTTCATAATTTTTGTCTTTAAACAATTAGCGTACTATATCCTAATGAATGTAATCGAAAAAATATTCACATTCTAACAAAAATACATATGCAATACTGATCTGATGTTAAAAAAAAAAGAGCAGCAATCGATTAAAACTTCGATGTACTGCTCTCAACGGTGCAAGAATATTTTCGCTGCTACTTTTTTACCGTCCGCTAATTGACGAATACTTCATTCATCTGCGGTGCAAGAGGAAAATCAATCGGGAATTGCATCACTCCGTACAATAAATTACTGATTGTTTTTTCCCCTATCAGGATGATGACATCAATGAGATTTGCTTCATTGTATCCAGCGGCAAAGAAGTTTTGAAGTGTTTTGGACGACGGCTTCCCGCGATGGAGCGTAACATCGTGAGCAAATGTTGCAAGCGCGTGCAATTTCTCATCAAAGGATGCTGATCCCTTTCTGATTTCAAGAATTTGCTCGTCAGAAAAGCCATTCATTTTTCCGACAACGGTATGCGCGCTTTGACAATACCGACAATCATTAATTTGGCTGACAACAAGGTTAACCACTTCACGTTCTTTTGCATGTAACGTGCTTTTCCTATTCTGGAACGTCAGGCAATCGCTCAGCGCAGTTTCAGAATGCGCAAATGCGGCAAAAAGGTTCGGAACAAATCCCAAATTCTTTGCGAGGCCGTCAAAAATCTTTTTGTTGTTTTCTGACACTTGTTCTCGTGTTGGTACAGTAAATGTTTTCATAGCGTCTCCATTTGTGTAATGAAATATTTGACGCTACAAAGATATGAGAGAACCTTATCAGGGAAAATGGATGCATTTCCCGAACCGTTGACTATTCTTCCCTTACTGGTTCTCAATAACCGAAGTCCGGAATGCAGTAGGGTTTTCTCCGGCAAGTTTCTTAAAAAACCTGCTGAAGTGTGCGGCATCTTCGAAACCTAGTTCGTATGCAATTTCCTTTATTGATTTATTTGTATAGTGCATTAATCGTTTCGCTTCCCACATAATTCGATAATGAATGACCTGCAGCGGACTTTTATCGCTATAAAGTCCGAACATATTTGAGAGTGTTTTCGACGATTTCGCGAGCAAATCTGCGTAAAATTGGACAGTGTGATGTTTTCGATAATGGCGCTCGACAAGGTAATTAAATTCCCGGACAACTGTATAATTACTTGCATCGTCATTCAAATCGAAGTATTGGACCTTTGCTAAGCGTGTCAGTTTAATGATGAGATTTCCGACCAACATCCTCAACATTTCGGTTTGAATTTCATCGTGTGAGCTCAACTCATCACGAAACATGTTCAACAGCACTTCAAATTTTTGGACTTCTGAATCACCCAAAGCGATGCATAGTGTCTTCGCAGAATTATAAAATAAAATTCCTGCGCACCCAACTTCATCATCATGATCAATTATACAGTAAAATTCGCTGTTGAACTGCCATACAGCAACGTCTTGAGGATTTTCAAAAAAGATGTTTTGATGAGACATGATAGGCATGATGGTATTGCCGGGGAACGTCAATCTCATTTCGCCCACAACTGCTTTTTGCGTTTGCCCTGTATTCCACGCCATGGTAAAGAGATTTTCTTTTTTGTCCTGGACGGACAGCAATGTATTTAAGTTATTTTCGGCGTGAAATAGTGATAACTTTTCTTTTGTATTTTTTTTATGATATCGGAATTCCATAATAATAGCACTACAATGTAAAACGAGTGATGGTTGTTGTACACTCGTTTATAGACGATTTAGTTGAACAATTATTTTATAAGCCGCTAAATACATTGAAAATGCGATAGCTCGCCGGTCAGGTATTTCCCAAAGGGTTACCCTCGAAGTGAAATATACAGGTTGCCGCAGGCTGGATTTTCATTTTGAATGGAATGTATCCCGTACAATAAAAAAAGTCGGTTCATGGGATGAACCGACTTTTACAAAACATCGTTTTCAGATATTATTTTCTGAAGCGGGAATTTGATGCGCTTAATTCTGCAAATGCACGTTCCGGATGGATCTCTTTTGCGCGTGCAAACAGGACATCTTCGGTTTCGGCATGGTTCGGATCGGGCACACAGCAATCCACCGGGCAGACCGCGGCGCATTGTTCCTGATCGAAATGCCCGACGCATTCCGTGCATTTATCCGGTACAATGTAATAGAAGTCATTCGAGATCGCATCGTGCTTCCCGCCTTTCAAATCATATTGAGCACCGCCAGCATAGATAGCGGTATTCGGACATTCGGGTTCACAAGCTCCACAATTGATACATTCTTCAGTGATAAAGGTTGCCATAGTAGATTCTCCTCGATGGTTACAAAGTTACTTTTGAAATAATAATGAAAACTTGTTCGAAACTCAATAAAGGATTTCAGCAGACAAAAAAATCTTGTTTTAATTTTTCTTGTTGCCTGTCATCTTACAAGTATTTCTTTTCAACAATCGTGCCATTTGCATCAAAAACGTATAATAGCGGTGCACCAGTTGGGATGTTCAACTCCAAAACCTGTTCTTTTGTGAGATTATCGAGATGCATGACAATGGATCGAAGACTGTTCCCGTGGGCAGCAACGATGATATTTTTCCCACTTTTGATTTCAGGGAATATCTTTTTCTCCCAATAAGGAAGAGTGCGAGCAGCAGTATCTTTCAAGCTTTCACTGGTTCCTTCTGGATTCAAATCCGTTTTCTCTTTCGGCGGCGGCACATCGTAACTGCGTCGCCAGATTTTCACTTGCTCATCGCCGTATTTTTGCGCTGTTTCCGCTTTGTTCAATCCTTGAAGCGCACCATAATGCCTTTCATTCAACGCGATATCGTATTCCGTCGGAAGGGTTGTTTGTCCGTTTGCCTGCAGGATGAATTTCAATGTGTTGTTGGCACGCTGAAGTTTTGAAGTGAATGCTTTGTCGAATTTATATGATTTGAGTTTCTCACCCGCAGCTTTTGCTTCCTGTTCTCCTTTGGGAGAAAGCGGCACGTCCACCCAGCCGGTGAAACGGTTTTCGAGATTCCATTGCGATTCGCCATGGCGGATTAAAATCAGTTGAGGCATATGTTCGTCGGTCCTTTCAAAAGAATAAAAATCTTCGGACGAATATAACCATTAATCACGGCCGAAGAAAGTATGAAAAACATGTTACTTGATGTTGAAATATTTCGCTTCCGGATGATGCACAATGATTGCATCAGTCGATTGCTCGGGTTCGAGCATGAACTCTTCTGTGAGATGCACGCCGATCCGTTCCGGCTGAAGCAGCTGAAACAGTTTCACATGATCTTCCAGATTCGGACAAGCAGGATATCCGAAGCTATAACGTGATCCTTGATATCCCTGACTGAACAACCGTTTGATCTCTTTTGCATCCTTCCCGTCGATCTTCAGTTCTTCACGAATCTTTTTATGCCACAACTCCGCTAGAGCCTCTGCCGACTCGACGCTCAATCCATGGAAGTACAGATACTCTTTATAATCATTCGCTGCATAGAGTTTTGCAGAATGTTCCGATGCCTTCTTTCCCATCGTCACCATATGGAACGGAACAACATCGATCTTTCCGGTACCTTTCGGGGCGAAATAGTCTGATAAGCAAAGAAACCGATCGTCATTCTGCCGCGGGAATGTAAAGCGTAACCGTTCCGTCTTCAGATCATCCTGATAAATGATCAGATCATTCCCATCCGAATTGCACGGGAAATACCCGTATACCACTTTCGGCTGAAGCAGCCGCTCGCGTTTGATCTGTTCTTTCAACCGCTCGAGATCAGGCCGGACTTTTTCATCTACCTGTTTTTTATATTCCTCTTCGGTTCGTTTTCCCTTGCGTACCTGCCACTGTCCCTTGATCAACGCCGCATCATTGATGTATTTGAAAATTTCATCCAGAGCAATGTCTTCGACAACCTTTGTTCCCCAGAACGGCGGTGTCGGGACAACGACATCAGTCGATATTTTGGATCGCGAAGGTACATCAGGATTCTCTTTGAGGGCCGCAGCGATTTTCGCTTCGGAACCTGTGAGCAATTCTTCTCCATCTTCGTCGGAAAGGATTTGCGCCGGTGCAGGTGATGCGAAGCTTTCTATCCCTTTTGTTTTCAACTGTTCCATGAAGCGCAATCCGTCGAATGCATCGCTGGCATAAACAACCGTTCCTTTGTATAAAGAACGGAGATCGTTTTCCACGAACCGCCTTGTCAGTGCCGCTCCACCCAATACAACAGGCGGGGTAAGATCCCGCTCATTCATCAATTCCAGATTCTCTTTCATGATCGCTGTGGATTTCACCAGCAGACCGCTCATACCGATCGCATCCGCTTTGTGTTCTTCCCAAGCATGCAGAATATTTTCCAGCGGTTGTTTGATGCCGAGATTATAGACTTTGTATCCATTGTTGGTCAAGATGATGTCCACAAGATTCTTGCCGATATCATGAACATCCCCCTTGACGGTCGCAAGCACCATGGAACCTTTGTTTGTCGCGTCGGATTTTTCCATGAATTGTTCAAGATATGCTACCGATGCTTTCATCGTTTCTGCGGACTGCAACACAAACGGTAATTGCATTTCCCCTTTCCCAAACAGATCGCCGACAACCTTCATCCCCTCCAACAATACCTCGTTGATGATTTGCAACGGAGTATATTTCTTCATTGCCGTATCCAGATCGATGCTGACATCAATCTTATCACCGTCGATAATCCTGTTTTGCAAAATTTCTTCAATGGTGCCGGCACGTTCTTTCTTTTCTGCTTTCATGTCAGATTTTTTATCCGCATAAAATGCCATCAACTCCGTCAATGGATCGTAGATACATTGTTCACCGTCGAATTTCCGTTCGTCAAATACCAATTGCTTACACAGTTCACGACCACGCTCGTCAATCTTATAGAGCGGTTTGATCTTTTGCGCATTGACAATCGCCTGCGACAGTCCGGCTTCAATCGCATAATGCAGGAAAACGGAATTCAAATCGTGACGGATATGGGGTGAAAGTCCGAACGAGATATTGCTGACACCCAGCACAAATCCGACCTCGGGATACTTTGCCTTGATCAGTTTGATCGCCTCGATCGTTTCAATTCCTGCTTTGCGGAATTCCTCATCGCCGCTGCCGAGCGTAAATGTGAGCGTATCGAAGATGACGTCGCTCGGTTTCATGCCGTATTTGTTCACAACCAGTTCGTACATCCTTTGTGCGATCTCGAATTTGTCCTGTGCTGTTTTCGCCATTCCGCGTTCATCAATGGTCAGTGCCACAACGGCAGCACCGTACTTTTTACAGAGCGGAATCACCTTTTCGATTCGTTCTTCACCATCTTCCATATTGATAGAATTGACGATCGACTTTCCGGCACAGAGCTGCAGTGCAGCTTCGATAACATTTGCTTCCGTTGAATCAATAACCAATGGCAAGGGAACCTGCGTATTCAACCGGGAGACGAATTCCCTCATGTCGCGGACCTCATCCCTGCCAACATAGGCGACGCACACATCAAGTACATGTGCTCCCTCTTTGATCGCCTCTTTCCCCATCATCACCATTCCGTCGTAATCCTCCTTCTGGAGGAGTTCGCGGAATTTTTTAGAGCCGTTCGCATTCGTTCGTTCTCCGACAATGAGCGGTGCAGGCTTCATATCCATAGTCACACTGGAGTACAGACTGGAGACGGAAGGTTGATATTCGATGGAACGCTGTTTTGGCGCAATACCGTTCATCGAATCCACTACTGCTTTTAAATGTTCAGGACGCGTACCGCAACAGCCGCCGACAACATTCACGCCGAAGTCTTTCACGAAGTGCGACAGCCAATGCACCATCTCGTCCGGAGAGAGATGATAATGGGCAACGCCGCCGACATTTTCCGGCAGGCCGGCGTTAGGAATACACGAAACAGGAATGCGGGAATTTTGTGTGAGGTAGCGGATGTGTTCGGACATCTCTTTCGGTCCCGTAGCGCAATTCATTCCGATGACGGAGATATCGTACGGCTCCAATGCGGTTAATGCGGCATTGATCTCGGATCCCATCAGCATTGTTCCCATCGTTTCGATAGTGATGGAAGTGATCACCGGCAGCTTTATGCGCTTATCGGCAAAATACCGGAATGCAGCGCCGAGCGCAGCTTTCACTTGCAACAGATCTTGCGACGTTTCGATCATCAACAGGTCTGCACCGCCATCGACCAATCCCGCAACCTGTTCATAGTACGATTTTTCCATTTCTGCATAGGCAATATGTCCGAGCGAAGGAAGTTTTGTCGTCGGGCCGATCGATCCGGCTACAAAACGCGGATGCACTGAAGTTGAAAACTCTTTTGCCACCTTTTTGGCAAGAGATGCTCCCAGTTTGCTGATCTCATACGCACGGTCTTGAAGTCCATACTCCGCCAGCACGATTGAGGAGGAACCAAACGTATCCGTTTCGATGACATCCACTCCTACAGAGAGGAAATCCGCATGCACTTTTTCAATTGCCGCCGGCTTGGTCACTAACAGATACTCGTTGCATCCGTTGTAATGTTCGCCGCCAAAATCATCCGCCGTAAGGTTCTGCGTTTGGATGTTGGTGCCCATGGCGCCGTCGAAGACGATGATTTTTTCTGTTAATGTTTGATGAAAGTTCTTTGTCATTGATGAGTCAACAGTATTCGGTTGTGAGTTTTGAGTAAAATCGATTCCAGAGTTATTTTTGTACTTTTGATGTTAAGGAAACCAACATTTTTCTTATTTCTGTGATCGAAGTGCAAATTTGTTCATGACCAGATGGAGTGAGATACCCCAAGTCTTTTGCGAGTAGTAAAAAATATTCCGTTTCATTGGAAGAGCCGATTGCTATATTTAAGAACCGAGCAAAATCTGCTTTTGTTTTCCTTCCACACCCTTCGACAATATTCGCAGGGATGGAACTAACGGATCTTCGCAATTGCGATACAATCCCATAGAGTTCATCCTTTGGAAAGGATTTCGTTAATGAATAGATTTCCAGAGTTGCCTTGTGTGCCTTTTCCCATACTATCAGTTTTCGATAATCTTGCATTTATCGCTCCAATGGAAAACTCATTACTGATAACTCAAAACTGTCCACTCAAAAAACACCTACCACCCCAAAAAATGACACACCCCCGAACGTACACAACGCCGAGGGTGAATGAACTTCCTTCGACGCTTTAGCAATTTTTCACAAATTGAGTGGCTGCAAGCTGTCGGTTTCAAATCGCCACTAATGAAATTTACAAAAGACTTCTCTTAATAACAACAATGGACGGTTCCCCTAAGAGCTAAGAAACTGACTCTCCTGACTCACCTTTCGATAGAAACTCTCATTGTACATTTGAAAAACCGTTGATTTGAGGACTTTAACAATCACTCAATCGAGGATGGAAACCATCAAAAGGTAATGACAAATCCTTTTCGGTCGGAGGAGTGGACTTTATATAATCTCCAGCGCCCTTCCATTGTCTCCGGGGTGAGCGGCGCGAGAGACGGCATCATCGCATGGAG
>Ga0172379_10007178_pt1 | contig 14588 bp, 17 predicted proteins | sample GrowelOW334metaG_FD_119756 | JGI IMG/M metagenome (GOLD analysis project Ga0172379, IMG submission 119756) | Groundwater microbial communities from an aquifer near a municipal landfill in Southern Ontario, Canada - Groundwater well OW334 metaG | ecosystem: Environmental > Aquatic > Deep...
ATAATTTTTTCTTTTAAGATTGTAGCGAAGCGGTTCGCAAAAATTGAAATCAAAAAAAGTATTTGTAATTTCCGGTGCATTTTCAGGTGTAGTTTCAACTGATTTTTGAACAAATTTAGAAATATCAATTCTTTCAGAGACAGAACCTCTTCTTGCCGGTCTATTCCTAAAACCATTACGATTATTATTACCAAAAGATGAGACACCAAATCTTTTTCTTGGCCCATAATTTGAGCTTGTATTTTGTGATCCATAAAAGGATCTATTTGAGTTTTGCATTTTTCCTTGGCCACACAAAAATGGCGTTAATTATTTAATTTCATTGCTATATAGAACATCGAAATTTAATAATTAACTCTCGGAAATCCATAGAACAATATGTTTGTAATATTAATAGTAACACGAAGTGGCAATAATGTCAAGTTGAAAGGGTAAAAAAATATTAACAAAGCCTAATTGAGCTAGAAATATTAATATTTTTTAAATATTGAATTAAAAATGTTTTATTCTTTTTTACCTAGATTGGACATAATAGCCAAAACATAGAGAGCAGCCAAACCGACAACTGCATAGACTACGCGAGAACCAGTTGAGTCAGCCCCAAAGATAGCATCTACTAGATTCCATTTGAAGAAACCTACCAGACCCCAGTTAAGGCCACCGATTATTACCAACAATGTGGCGAACCAATCAAAAGCTCCTAGCTTTTTCATGTCCCTCCTTAATTAGTTTTTATTAATATTATTATAGCATATTTTTATATTTTTTTTATTAACACATTGACAAATAACAACTCATGTGTTAAAAGAGTCTTAATACTAGTTTTATACTAGATAGTGCCAACGCTCTTAGGTGAGCAAGGAGGATACTGATATGCCGAGAGGGAAAAACGGCAAAGAACAGAAGAACCGACCCATGTCCAGCTCGAAGAAACACAAAACAAAGAAAAAGACTGGACTGACTGATCGCCTAATGTCAACTGATGGATTTACTCCTTTTGAAGGACGTAAAAGGAGACACTATTGAAATGCATGACCTGAACGAAAAAGAACAGCATCTGCTAGTTGACAAGTTGGTCATTTCTCAAATGGTTGAAAGCATCAACCATAATGACTGTGTTCTAGAGATCGGACCCGGCACAGGCAACATCACTCGTGCGTTAGCCAAAAAAGGTGCATTCGTTACTGCTATCGAAGTTGATCAGAGCTTCGATCGACATTTGTCCCGATTGCGGAATGTCGAGGTCATCTATGCTGATGTGATACGTTCAGGCGTACCCGACTTCAGCATGTTAGTATCCAATCTACCATTCCATATTACTGAGCCGCTGATAAGTTTGCTAGCAGAAAAGCAGTTCCTCCAAGCAGTTCTGTTAGTAGGTGGCAAGTTTGTCAAAGAAGCAACAGCCATCCCTGGTGACAGCGATTTTGGCAAACTCAGCTTATTGGTTCAGTCATTTTTCGACCTCACTTATCTAAGAGAAGTCGAGAAAAATTGCTTTGATCCACCACCGCGAGTAACTGCAGCGCTGGTTCGAATTAGCCCCGCCAAACCGAAAGACTTTCTGCTCCAGGTATTCAGAGAGCTCTTCGAACAGCGGGACAAGAAGTTCAAGAACGCACTTCGCGAAGCATTAGTCCGAGTTAAAGGGATTACCAAGAATGCAGCCAGAGAGGCAATAGACTCAATGGCGCTACCAGAAGATTGGCTTAGTGGCAATCTGGAAAACCTCTCTAATGCGGATCTGTGTGTGCTTTGCCAGAAAATAAAGAGTTCAAGCGATGAAATTCGAGATCAAGATCAACCGCGAGTGTCGCACGAACATAACCGTCCCATATGCTGCACCGATCAAGGTGCAGATCGAGTCAATTGAATAGAGTCTTAAGACCACAAGGCCGCAGCAATGCGGCCTCTGACATTTTGTTTGTAACTATTGACAAAATATTTCTATATGATATGTTTATTATTACAAGACAACTCCCGATGGGTTCGCCTGAAGCGGTTGTTTTCACTCTTAACTCTAGAGCAGCTGTTTTGTGCTGTATTTTTTATATAGGGAGATTGTTAGAAAGATTGTATGCTAGTAGATACTCAAGCTCAAGAGTCAAAACTGTGCATTAAAATTCATGAGGTAGGCATTTCAAACCTTAAGATGCCTTGCACGCTAAAGACTGATAAAGAAGATATTAACACGGTCGCTAATTTTAATTTTTCAACTTCTTTACACAAAAACATTCGCGGAACTCACATGAGCCGCTTAGTACAAATTATCCATAAATTTATTGAAAAACCGCTTGGGAGAGATGAATTGTTAGCATTGGCTAACAATGCAAAAGATAGCCTTGCATCGGGTAGCTCTCTTCTAAAAGCGGATTTTTGTTATTTTAAAACTAAAACTACTCCAATTACAAAAATAAAGAATATTTTGAATTATCAGTGCGGTGTAAGCATTTATTCAAATTGCAAAGTAAATATTATTGCAGATGTTGAAATTCCTGTAACATCTCTTTGCCCATGCAGTAAAGAAATTAGTGAAAATGGTGCTCATAATCAAAGAGGTTTAATAAAAATTCGAGCAGACATTTCTGACAATCCTGAAATTTGGTTCGATGATCTGATTGAACTTGGCGAAACAAGTAGCAGTTGCGATATTTATTCAGTCCTTAAGAGACCAGATGAAAAATATGTTACTGAAAAAGCTTACGATAATCCAAAATTTGTTGAAGATGTTGCAAGAGAAGTTGCCTACGGTTTAAAAAAATTAAATATCAAAAAATATGTTGTTAACTGCGTAAATTATGAATCAATTCATGGTCATAACGCATACGCTATAATAAGAAAAGGAATTTTATGCTCGTAACAAAGAGTTTTTATTTCGAATCAGCTCACAAATTAGAAGATTACGACGGAAAATGCAAAAATCTCCACGGACACTCTTACAGACTAGAAGTAACCATCGAAGGAAAAGTTAATGAAAATGGTATGGTTATGGATTTTTCTAAGCTTAAAAAAATTGTTAATGAACAAATAATTGATAAACTAGACCATTCGTATTCAAACGATATTATTAAAATACCAACTGCAGAAAATACTTTGATTTATATTTGGTCAAAACTCAAAACCAAACTTCCACTTTATGAATTAAAACTCTGGGAAACTAGAGACTCTTATGCAACATATCGAGGTAAAAATGAAAGTAATTGAGACATTTTTATCAATACAAGGCGAAGGAATCGATTCTGGTCTTTTAACATATTTTGTCAGATTTTCAGGTTGCAATCTTAGATGTACTTATTGCGATACAAAATATGCCTACAGCGGTGGAATAGAAATGACCATTGATGAAATTATTAACAAAATTAAAAAAAGTAAAGTTAAAAAAGTATGTGTTACTGGTGGAGAACCTTTAATACAACCGGAAATTGAAAAATTATCAAACAAATTAATTAATGATAATTATTTTATCAATATTGAAACAAATGGAAGTATTGAATTACCGGATTGGACTAAACAAAAAAATATATCAATATCAATGGATCTTAAATGCCCATCTTCAGGTATGGACAAAAAAATGAATTATGGAAATATTGATAAATTAGATTCAAAAGATTCAGTAAAATTTATTATCGGAAATGATGAAGATTACAAATTTGCAAAAAAATGGTCAGAAAAAATTAGATTCGCCAATATAATTTTTAATCCAGTTTATGGCCAAATGGATTTAAAAAAACTTGCTCAAGACGTTATTGATGATCAACTTGTAAACGTTAGAATGGGTGTCCAATTACATAAAATAATTTGGGGACCAACAAAGAAAGGTGTTTAATGCTTATTCTAGGACTCAACGGTTGTCACAAAAGAAGTCACGATGCTGCTGCTTGTTTGGTGAAAGACGATAAAATCCTTGCAATTGCAGAAGAAGAAAGATTTACCAGACAAAAAAGAGCGTTTGATAGTTACCCAATTAACTCGTCAAAATTTTGCTTGAATTATGCGAAGATTAATTTTAATGATCTTGATGCAATTGCAATTGGTTTTGCTGACAGTAAAATCAATGAAACAGTTTATGACGAGAAAATTTTAAATGAACTTTTCCCAGAAAGATTTTTTGGTTCGAAAAAGAAGCTACCTATATATTATGTAAAACATCATCTGGCTCACGCTGCCAGTGTATATTTTACTTCTCAAATGGATGAAACAGCAATTTTAATTGTTGATGGACAAGGAGAAACTGAAGCAACCTCTATTTTTCAGGCAAAGGGAAATCAGATCAAACTTATTAAAAAATATGATTTTAATCATTCTCTCGGATTTTTATATTCTGCTATTTCTATATTTTGCGGTCTAGGCGGGTTTGGTGCTGGAAAATTAATGGGACTAGCTGCATATGGTGAACCTATTTACAAAAAAGAAATTGAAGAACTGTTTGATTCAGTTAAATTGGAAAGTAAAATTTCAGGGGATTACCAAGACGAATTCGCCGAAGTGATTATGTCCGGTTTAAAAAATAAGGGATTTAAAAAAGCTATAAAAATAACTAAATTAGATCTAATTCGAGGAAAGATTGATCGTTTCCCGGAAATTGAAAAAACCCATAAAGATTTAGCCGCATCTACTCAAGCTTTTCTTGAAGATAAACTTATTGAATTAACCAAAGAAGCTAAACAATTAACAGGATGTAATAATCTTTGTATTTCGGGCGGCGTTGCATTAAATTGTGTGGCAAATAGTGTGATCGAAAATTCAGAAATTTTTAAAAATATTTTTATACAACCAGCGTGCGAAGATTCAGGCTCTGCGATTGGTGCAGCTCTGATGGTAAATTCTCAAAAAATCACAGACAAACTTAATCCTTATATGGGTAATGAGTTTTCAGATCTTAATATTGAATCAACTTTATCAGAACTGAAATTAAATTATGAAAAAATTAATAATATCGAACAAAAAACAGCTGAATTAGTTTCTAAAGGAAATATTGTGGGTTGGTTCCAAGGTAGAATGGAATTTGGTCCACGAGCACTCGGAAATAGAAGCATTGTTGCTGACCCACGAATGATAGAAAATCATAAAAAAGTAAATCTAGCCAAAGGAAGAGAGTTGTGGCGTCCATTTGGTCCAAGCGTACTTGCTGAAAAAGGTGAAGAAATATTTGAAAATTTTGTCATGTCTCCTTTTATGCTAAAAAGCTTCACTGTAAAAAAAGACTGGCAAAAGCAGATTTCTGCTGTCACCCATGTTGACGGAACAACTAGACCACAAACGGTCACGCGAGAAGAAAATTCAAAATATTATCAAATGATTTCGGAATTTGAAAAAATCACCGGAATTCCAGCAGTTTTAAATACTTCATTCAATTATGCCGGGGAACCGCTCGTTTCTACGCCGATTGATGCAATAAGAACATTTTATTCATCTGGTTTAGATTATTTAGTATTAGAAAATTATTTAATAAAAAAATGATAATAGAAAATATATTAGTTATAGCTCCGCATCACGACGATGAAATATTAGGATGCGGCGGGTTCATAAGTAAAAACATCAAACAAGGTAACGATGTCACGATTTTGATTGTAACTAATGGTTGGAGCGGGGTAAAAAATAAACTTGATAAATCAGAAAAAATTAGATTTAGAGAAAATGAATGTAAAGCGGCAACGGAAAAATTGGGTGTTAAAAAATTAATATTTTTAAGAAAAGAAGACAGAACAATTTACGCTGACCAAGATCTTCAAAAAGAACTAACGAAAATAATTCAGAAAATTAATCCTTCAATTGTTCTGGCACCTCATAAAGACGACTCTGACTTTGAACATAAATTAATTTCTAATTTAGTTCGTGAAGCTGCTTGGCTAGCAAAAGGATCAGTTTTATTCCCAGATTTATCAGCCGCTAAAAATTTAAAGAAATTATTATTTTATGAAGTTTGGTCTCCTCTACATCACCCTAATAATTATTTTGATATTACATCTGAAATTGAACAAAAAAAAGATGCTATGCATCAATATGCTAGCCAACAAAGTAGAAGAGATTATATTGGCGCAATATTAGGATTAAATAGTTTTAGAGGAAAATTAAAAGGAATGGAATTTGCTGAAGCGTTTGAGCAAATAAACATATGAATAACTTACCAATAACAATTGTAATTCCGTGTAGTAATGATCTACTAATAGAAAGATGCATTAGATCTATTGATGAATCCTTAGAAGTTGTTGTATCATTAAATAATCCAACACAAGCTGTTCGAAATATTTTAAAAAAATTTCCTGATGTTAAAACCGTAGAAACTGCAAAAAAAGGAATTGCACTTGCATATAATAATGGAATTAAAGCGACTAGTAATGACTGGATCCTTTTGATGGATTCGGATTGTATTTTTGAAAAAAAAGCTATTTATGAAATGTGGAAAATAGCTAAAGAATACAAAGTCGTAAAAGGAAGAATAGTTTTTTCATCAAAAGGTTATGTTTCAAAAGTTGTTGCAAAACTAAGAGAATTTACCACAAGCGATACTGTCAATGCCTATTCCCCTCCTCTATTATTTGATAAAAAAATTGTCGACAAAATTGGATATTACTTTAATCCAAAATTAGTTTGGTCTGAAGATGCTGATTTTAATAACAGAGTCCAAAAAAATAATATAAAAATTGGTTTTGCGAAAGATGGAATTATTTATCATAAAAATCTTACTTTCAAAGAGGACTTAAGAAGTGCTTTTTATTATGGAGTCGGAAGACAAATCGGCAAAGAAATTGGAGTTTACAAACCACATACTCTAAAGTCTTTTTCTAAAAATATTATTTTCTCAATAACAAATGCTTATAAAATTTTGATAAATAAAAAAAGCCTGGCAGTTGCAGTATATTATTTCTTTTTCTGGAATATTTTTTTTAGATTTGGCACTTATTCGCAATACTTATTTAAAATTATTGACTATGAAAAAATATAAAGAAATATTATTATTTTCTGGAGGTTTGGATTCGTTTATTGCATGGCATTATTTAGGTCATCCCCCTGTTTTGTTTTTAGACGCAAAACAGTCTTATGTTAAAAAAGAATTTGGGACAGTAAAATATTTTGCTAAAAAATTGAAAATGAATCTAATAATTGACAACACACTTGACCTTTTAAAATGGGAAAAAGAAAATTATTATATTCCATACAGAAACGTATTTTTCGCAATGATAGCAAGTCTATATGCTGAAAAGGTATATTTAGTCGGAATTAAAGGTGATTCAGTAGATGATAATAATTCAGAAATCACAAAAGTAATGTCATCGTTTTTAGAAAATTTCAATTCTGGGCAAAAAATTGAAATCACTAGCCCATTTTACAACATGACTAAAAGTGAAATTGTTAAATGGTATTTAGATCAAAAATTGCCAATTGATGACTTAAAAAGATCTCGTTCATGCTATGATAAAAATTCAAAAACTCAATGCGGCGAATGTGGTAGCTGTTTTAGAAGATGGATCGCATTTGAAAATAATGGTATTAAAGAAAAATATGATAAAAATCCCTGGGATTGGAAAGAGCTGGAGAATTATCGCATAAGAATGGAAAAAGGACTTTATGACAAAAGTAGATCAAAGGAAACCATACAAGTATTAAAAAAATATGGAAAATAAAATTATTTTTGTTGGCGGAATTAGAGGTTGTGGCAAAACTAGTCTTTTGTCTCGAATTAAAAATTATGATCGGTTTCATTTCTTTAATGACATACTCAAAAAAATTTTAAAAACCAAAGTCACGTGGAATAATGCAGAAATTCTTGCAGCTGAAAAAATCATTAATCTTTGCCAGAACAAAATTATATTTATTGACTTACATTATGCTGTGCCTTCTGAAAGGATTTCTAAGGACATAAATGAGGGAAAAGTACGAGATTTTTCAAAGCTATTCAATGAATGTTTAAGTTTTAATTTTTTAAAAGAATTTAACAATAAACCTATCTTATTTGTATTTATACTCATCTTAGCTGATTTTGATTTAATAAAACTACGACTTTCAATTGATAAGAATCGACTTCAAGTTAGTGATGATTATCTAAATAATATGGATTATATTCAAAAACAAGAGATTGAAATGTTTCAAAGTATTTTAAACGATGCCGACAAATTAGAACTTAAAGTTGAATCAAAAATTTTAAAAAATAATGATAGCTTCGAGTCTACTCTTAAGAAATTGCGCCAAATCGTTTCTTAGCTCACAATTGATAGAATTTTTTCTGACACATCATCCAAGGATTTATTTTCTATTATAGTCCAACCCTTTTTGGATGTATTTTGAATTTCTAAATCCTCATAACAATCAATAATTAATTTTTCGCCTACAACATACTGTCTAGCTGCGTCTCTATTAATTATGATATCTAGGTCGGTTCTTAGATAAATTAAACCAATTTCATATTCTTTGAGCCAATTTTGAAATTCCTCTTTCCAACTATCTCTAAAGACATCATCAACAAAAACAACATAGCCTGCATCTAAAAAATTTCTTGAAATGTCGGCGGCATTTTTTCGGGCTAATCGATATTGTTTTTCAACTTCTATAGACCAATTTTTTGGGCTAGCGTAACCTCCACGAGCAAATTTTCTTAATCTATCAATAGAAACATGAGCTGCTTTAGGTAGCTTTGAACAAATATCTTTTATTATTGTAGTTTTACCAACTCCTGGAGCTCCAGCAATGATAAAAATTTTTTTCTTTTTCATGACTACAATTATACTCAAAAAAAGAAGAATTACAACAGAGTTAGCGCCTTGACAAAAGGCGCAAAGTGTGCTATCCTAATAAGAGTTCAAAAACGCTGGAATATCTTTGCTGGGAGGCAAAAAACATGCGCAGTTTAGTTGCAACACTGGTATTTCTGATTCTCGTGGCTGAGGTCGCATTCGCGGAACCGAGCTATTCCCTTGAGATAAAGAGCATTTACAACGGCTCTGTCTCGGGGGGTACTTTCTACGATGGTCCGGTAGCTCAAGCCTGCATCACCAACCCGGTGGGCAAGCACAACTACTTCGGCATCTGGGCTTCAACGAACCTCAACGGCGAAAACAATTTCGGCAACGAAGTTGACTACTTCGTCGGCCAATGTCGGACGATCGACAAGTTGGGTGTCGACTACGGGGCTAACTATTATGAAATGATGCCTCTGTGGTCCAAAAAGGGCGACGCAGTCGCCGCCTATACCAACCTGACCTACCCGATCGGAAAGTGGCAAGTCAAGTTCCACGCGGAGCATGACTTTGTCACGGAAAACTCATGCGTACCAGGTACGATGTACAGTCTTGCGGCTTGCCGTAAGGTTGGCACATTGAACCTCACGCTCATGGCTGGTGGACATTTGGAAGGCTACGGCCTTCAGGCTGAAGCGATGTCCTACGGGGCAGTCGAAGTAAGTATTCCCCAAAGCAAGAACATGAGTTGGTCAGTCAGAGTCGTGAAGCCGACCAGGCCGAATGGCATGGCTGATGATGCCGTAATAGTCGGGCTCACCTACTCCAAGTAGGAACCCGACTCCGTCTTAAGGGCGGCTGCAGTATGCAGTCGCCCTTATTCGTTTTACAAAAAAAGAAAAATATTTTTATGATTACAATGTTTTACTAAAATTCTATTATTTTTTAACACAAAAGGTTTGACTTACAGGCGATTTTATGGTATACTTTTTATACTTACTCCGGAAAGGTTGGTATGAGAAATGGCTTGCGGACAATGCGGAATTCCGATGAGCATGATCGATGCAGATGCCATTGTAAGCGATCTGCAGGAAATGCTCAAGAAACTGGCGGCAGTTAGCCCTCTGGGCGATGACTGCGGAGGCGGCATGTTCTGCCTAATGGAGGAATCCACAGGTAGGCTGGTGATTGAACCGATTATGATCGGTCAGATCACCAACGGAAAAGGAGAGCGCTATCTCGAGCTGTGTCTTGAGAAAGCGAACCGGCTCCGCAACCAGCGATTGGTCGGGTCCGACCATGTCTTGAGTTGGCAGAGCCGCGACCCTGACAAGGACATGTGGGGCGGCGCCATACTCGATGACGTAGCGGTCATCTGGTCGTGTTCCGGACTTACCGAAGCCCAGGACGAGGCGCTCATGACAATGGGCGCACACAACAACGGGCGCATCATGAATGGGGTGCCAGAAATATACGCCCGAATCTCGTCAAACGACATCATACTCAAGAACGAACCATTGTTCTGGCGCAACTAGCCGTCTCATGACGGCGAGCACCTAAGGAGCAAAAGACTAAGAAGGCGGGCAGTGAATTCATTGTCCGCCTTTTCCATTTTATGAATTATTATTCAAACCATTTAAATTTATTCAAAAATCTGATAGAATACAGTAGAAAGTAGAGGTTAAAATGGAAAAAGAAAATATTTTAGTTGCAGCAGCCCTGCCTTATGCCAACAACTCACTTCACTTAGGACATGTGGCAGCTTTAATGGGATCGGATATTTTTGCAAGGTACAAGAGGCAAATTGGAAATAATGTTCTTTTTGTATCCGGCAGTGATTGCCATGGAACGCCAATTTCAGTTGAAGCTGAAAAACGAGGCATCGAGCCAAGTGAAATTGCCTTAAAATACCACGAAGAATTTAAAAAAACCCTAATTCAAGGATTGGGATTTTCTTATGACATTTTTTCTACCACAACAACCGATATTCATAAAAAAACGGTGCAGGAAATATTTTTGGATTTATATAACAAAGAATTGATTTATAAAAAAACTGAAAAATTGCCTTATTGTGAAAATGACAAAAGATTTTTACCGGATCGTTATATTGAAGGAGTTTGCCCAAATTGCGGATTCGGAAGTGCAAGAGGCGATCAGTGTGATAACTGCGGAAAACTTATTGATCCAAAGGAGTTAAAAAATCCAAAATGTAAAATCTGCGGAAGCACTCCAATATTTAAAGATAGCGAGCATTTCTTTTTGAAATTGACGGCCCTGCAAGATAAATTGTCCGAGTGGGTTAAAAAAAGCGAAGGCTGGAAACCAAATGCTCTTGGTTTTGCTGAAAATTTCTTAAAAAATGGTCTTCAAGACAGAGCTATCACAAGAGACACAACTTGGGGAATTGAAATCCCGCTCGTTGGTTTCGAAACTAAAAGAATATATGTCTGGTTTGAAGCTGTTTGCGGATATTTGTCTGCCAGCAAAGAATGGGCAGAAAAAACAGGTGATGAAACTGCTTGGGAAAGCTATTGGGTAAATAATCAAGCTAAGCATTATTATTTCCATGGCAAAGACAACATTCCATTTCATACAATAATCTGGCCAGCTATTTTGATTGGATTTGATCACGGTTTACATTTGCCTGATCGAATTTATTCAACTGAATATTTAAATCTTGAAGGTAAGCAATTCTCAAAAAGCCGACATTGGGCCGTTTGGCTTCCTGATTTTTTGGAAGACTTTGACCCAGAGACACTTAGATTTTATTTAACCTTATCAGGACCGGAAACTGCTGATGCTGATTTTTCTTGGAAAGATTATAAAGAAAGAATTAACGCAGAATTAATTGGAAATTTCGGCAATTTTATCAATAGAACATTTTCAATCATTAAGCAAAATTTTGACTCGGGCGTTAGATTTCCTGAAACATTAAACGCAGAAAGTGAAAAATTTATTAAATTAGCTGAAGATTCATTTGATATAATTGGAAATTTAATCGAGCAAGGAAAATTTAGAGAAGCAATCAGAGCTTTGCTTAAAATTGTTGAATACGGAAATAAATATTTCAATGACGCTGAACCTTGGAAAACAGTCAAAGAAAATAAAGAGGCAGCCGAGGAAACATTGGCAGTTTGCGCACAAATTATTAGAGCAATCGCTATCTTGTCAGCGCCATTTTTACCTCGAACAGCTGAAAAAATTTCAGCCCAAACTCAAGATCACGAGTTAAGATGGAAGTATCCTGAACCAAAAGAAATTTTTAATCCAATTGAAGTCTCTCCTCTATTTAAAAAAATCGAAGAAGAAGAAATTGAGGCTCAAAGAGAAAAATTAGGAAAAGAATGATATCATTAATACAATGAAAGTAAATCGCTTTAAATTTTTTATATTTCTATTTTTAGTGATAGTTTTTGTATTTTTATTTTTTGGTTTTTCTAAAAATGAACAGAGTCAGGCAACGAGTTGGGGTCAACTAATTTTAAATGTAAAAAAAGAACCAACTCGAATCGGTATTCAGGCGGGACATTGGAAAAATGGCGAGCTGCCAGACGAGCTTTACAAACTCCGACTTTACGGCGGAGGAACAACTGTTGGAAAAGTCACCGAATGGAAAACTAATTTAGAAATTGCACAAAAAATAGAAAAAATTTTAAAAGAAAATAATTACGCTGTAGATTTACTGCCGGCAACAGTACCCCCAGATTACAAGGCAGATGCTTTTGTTTCAATCCACTGCGACGGTAACGATGTAAGCTCTGTAACAGGTTATAAATCAGGAGCATCGGCATTTGATCAAAGCGGTAAAGCAAAAAACCTAAGCCAAATGATTGCTGACGAGTACTCAAAAGCGACTGGGCTTAGAAAAGACCCAAATGTAACTGAAGATATGACCGAATATTATGTCTTTAATTTTGAAAAATATGAACATTCAATTGATCCGAAAACTCCGGCAGCTCTTTTAGAAATGGGATTTTTAACAAATACAAACGATCGAAATCTTTTACTTAATAAACAAGACCAACTGGCAAAAAGCATTGCCCAAGGCATAATAAATTTTTTGAACTCGAAATAACTAAATAAGTTATCCACATTTACTCAATTAATAAAAAGTAGAATAATGATGATGTAGTAAGCTTATCGCTCCGACAAGGCGATGGGTAGCAGCTTTTCATAACTTTCCCCCTTTGAAAGTAAAAAGTAACCTCTTGAAGGTCCTCGTGCCTTCGTCAGGCTTGGGCAGAATGATGCCCGAGCTTTTTTTATTGTTAAAAAGGAAGTGGATCTGATTTTTCAGCGCTTAAAAATGTCATTGCCTCTACTTTTTTAGGACATATTTCCAAGTAGTCACAATTCTTGCAAAATTTATTAGGGCAAGGTGTAAATTCTTTATCATTTATTATTTTCTTCGCCTGATTAATAATATTTTTTTCAACTCTTTCTATGTCAGATTTGGAAATTTCTTTATCAATCCAGTAATAATCTTCCAAGTATAAATACGATGCTTTTGAGATGGGATGATCTATTTTTTTACTTGCAATAAAACCATAATAATAAAGCTGGTCAAAGTCGGGATCTTCATCCGATAATTTACCGGTTTTGTAGTCAATAATATGAATGCTGCCATCTTCAAGCTCATCAATACGATCAATCTTTCCTAAAAATATTACCTGATCATTGTCGAGTGAAATTTTATGCATTTCTTCAATAAATAGGGGCTCTTTTTTTAAATTATCTTTAATTGCAAATTGCTGAAGCTGGCGAATAGCTTTATTGCCGTATCGCGCTTCTTCGTCAGTATCCTTGAAGCCTTTTCTGTTTTTAGTCCATATAAGACGAAGCAAATATGATAATTTTTCGAGATTTCGTTCTTCAGACGGAACGAGCGCAAAAATATCATGAAGCGCCTGATGTACATTGGTTCCCATTGTAAAATATGGCTGGTCTTTTTTATATTTATTTCTAATATTTGGATCGTTATAAAAAAAATATTGCTTTGGGCAATTTTTGTACATTGTTAATTTATAAGGGGAAAGTTGGATTGGCATAAAAAATTATTTAAAATAAAGACTATTTAATGATTAAGCGGAGCAAAAGGACGAGACACGAAGTCCCTCGCCCTTAGCCAAACTGCGGTCTTGCTTAGACCGAAGCAGAGTCGTGAGATGCGAGGGGACAAATGCGAGTGCTGAAGCACTTCCAGATATCAGATAGAATATGGTTGGCTTGCTTCCACGCTCCAGAGAGTTCACGGTCTCTTCCTGCATAGTCTGTCCCACAAAGCAGTGTGGGGTTGAATTGCGTTGCCGAATACTGTATCTGGTTGACCCTTATGGCGATGTTCAGTATATATGACTTGTAAAGATCACTGAACCCATAATCAAGCATTGCCCTCAAGCTGGTTGGAGTCATTACTCCAGAACTTATCAGGTTCTGGATACCCTTTCTTAAACCAGCAACTATCAAGCAGTCGTTTAGACCTTCTCCCTCGATTTCTCTGGCCTGATCCTCAATCTCTTTCATGAACAACATATCCTCACCGCCTCATCGTTGGCATTACAATTTTAATAATATGACGAATGATTTTATATTGCAAAAAAAAGCTGTGGAATATTATAAATTATTTTAAATTAGTCTGAATAAGTTACGAAACATATGAGACTCTGCTAAGTAAGAAAGGAGTCTTGAATGCAAGTTAGTAACTTGTGGTTTAGAACTAAATTGCATAGTTTTAAAGCTATGCAAAGAATAGATAAATTAGCTAAATTTAGTAAAAGCGATATTGCTCAATTTAGACTTCAAATAATTAATTTTCATAAGAAGTATGGAACCAAACAAGCTATCGCAGCATATGGTGTACCAAAACCCACAATATATCGTTGGAAAAAGGAATTGGAAAGAAGTGAAGGTAAG
>Ga0172379_10007179_pt1 | contig 14588 bp, 9 predicted proteins | sample GrowelOW334metaG_FD_119756 | JGI IMG/M metagenome (GOLD analysis project Ga0172379, IMG submission 119756) | Groundwater microbial communities from an aquifer near a municipal landfill in Southern Ontario, Canada - Groundwater well OW334 metaG | ecosystem: Environmental > Aquatic > Deep...
GCAGCGGACACTACTAAACATGAAGTAAATATCACTATAATACAAAGTATGAACAATGCCGACACCCATAATCAACGTATTGCAAAAATGACCTTTGCTTCGGTATATCCAATGTATTTGGAAAAGTTGGCAAAAAAAGGCAGAAAAAAAGAAGAATTACATCAGGTCATAGAGTGGTTAACCGGCTTCAACGATAAAAAAATCGAGGAACTGATATTAGAAAATGTAACATTTGAGACATTCTTCCAACGCGCTACAATAAATCCTAATGCGTACCTCATCACCGGAGTAATCTGTGGGTGCCGCATAGAGGAAATCGAAAATCCATTGACGCAGCAGGTTCGGTTTTTGGATAAGTTGGTGGATGAGTTGGCAAAGGGCAGGAAGTTGGAGAAGATATTACGCCGCTCGTAGGGTTACATGAAATTTCGTTGCTAAGGACGAACCAACAGACAAGAAATTTCCGGGCAATCCGATAAATCTTATCGTTCTCTGTATCCATTTAAAGTTATTGGAGAGGTTACTGAGTGGCAAGGACACTCAATTGAGCAACTCAAAGCAATGAAAAATCATCTTGCGGAACTTGAACGACAAGGTATTGAGGCAATTGAAGACAGTAAAACGAACCGTTGACAAATGGTATAGTGCATGTGGGGTTACTCCCTTGGGTTGTGAGAAAGGAACCGAGGTTTGCAAGTGGTAGTTCCTGTGGGCAAGGTTTGCATCGGAAGATACAGACCCAAGCACGCAATCTCCAATGATTTATAGCCGCTAATGCTGTCAAAAATTATTAACTAAACTATAAGAATATGAAAAAAGCCCTGATTCCGATTTTGTTGCTGGTGTAGAACGGGTGTTATACGCAATATCCGGTCACTACATTTTGGGTTATTAACAATACTGAAAAAACAGTGAACCTCAGCGCTACAATCTTTAAGGATAGTTTACCATCACCCCATTTAATGAATCTATCTTCACCATTGCCCCCGATGATAGTATTTTATTCCGGCAATCGACATTTAACAGGAAGGGCAACCCGGCAAAAGTATTTAAAGAGATGGAATTTGTGACGGTTGATAAACAAATGAACGGGCCTACTGATTCTATTAACTGGATAAAGTCGGAGGATACAAAAGGAAAACCGAAGCACAGTTTTTACTTTTATCCAAAAGAATAAATTGGCGTTTTACTTGCAGCATAGCCATTCAAAACCCAAATTGTTTTCAAAGAACAGCACTATACTTTAAACCCCATCACTAAAATATCGTCCATTTGATCGGTCTTACCATTGGGTTGGACTGGGTCGTTGCGCCAATCTTCAATGGTGGTATTTAAAATTTCACGTTGCTCACAGAATGTTTTCTGGTGAACGGAAATCAGCAGTTCGCGGAGATTTTTGCGCATGAATTTACGGCAAGTTGGCCCGCCCATTTGGTCCTGGTAGCCATCGGAAAAGAGGTAAACGCAATCTCCTTTTTTAAGTTGAATAGGAATAGGAGTATAGTCATTCATCACAATATGGAACCCCACGGGCATCCGGTCAGCTTTTAATTCATTAGCCTCGCCATCGGAAACAATAATGGCCGGATTGTAAGCTCCCGAAAAGGTCATGAACAAGGTGTCGAGGTTAATAATACACAACGCCATATCCATCCCATCTTTGGAACTACCTTCGTGGTTTCCTTGCTTAAGGGAGGTGATCACATTTTTACGCATCTCGGATAAAACCAAGTCGGGCGATGATATTTTTTGTTCTTTAATAATTTTGTTCATAAAACTAACGCCCAGCATGCTCATGAAAGCCCCAGGAACACCATGCCCGGTGCAGTCGACTGCTGTTACAATGAGCAGATTCCCGATTTTCCCGATCCAGTAAAAATCGCCGCTTACAATATCGCGGGGCTTAAATAGTACAAAGCTATCGGCTGTGTTTTGTTCCAAGGTATCAGTTCCTGGCAAAACAGCCCGCTGTATGCGTTCCGCGTAAGTAATGCTATCGGTAATTTCTTCTTTTTGCTTTTCAATTTCATCTTTTTGAGCTACCACTTCGGCGGTACGTTCTTTTACCACTTGCTCCAGGTATTCTTTTTCCTGCATCAGTTTCTTCTCGCGATGGCGGATATAAAGTACCAGCACGAAGCCGGAAACAAGAACCAAACCCAGGTAAAACCAAATAGTTTTCCAGAACGGGGGCCTGATGGTGAAATGATACATCTGTGGTTTTGACCAATGCACACCATCGCAAGTTGCAATAACCGAAATGGTGAAATTACCATTGGATAAACCCGGATAAGTCACCGAATTGTTTTTGGAGATTGGGGACCAATCGGTTTCGTTGGGCTCAAGTTTATAACAGAATTGTACCTTTTCAGGATTTCGTAAGTAAATACCGTTAAAATCAAAGGTTACGTGGTTTTTATTATAAGCCAACGACAGAGGTTGGGGAAGATTCATCATTCCAGAGGTTTTAAAACCCAACGATGGCCAATCAACATTTTGATATGACAATCGTACGCCGGTTATATAAACTTTGGGTGTTTGGGTAATAGTATCTTCCAGTTCCGGACGGTAGCAAGTTAATCCGCCAATGGTTCCAAACCAAACGTGGCCTTTCCCGTCTTTGCAAATGGCGTTCTGGTTGGTTTCGCTAAACCGGAACCCATTTTGCTTATCATAGCTATCCTGACGGATGGGTTCTTCTAGCGTATCATCAAAAATTATTTTATTGAACCCAATAGTGGTCCCAACGATTAATGTCGATTCATTTAAAAATATCAAGGAGTTAATAATCCGGGAATTAAGCCCGGGCATTGACAAATGGATGATGGTATCTGCCGTGGGGAGGTATTTATAGATTCCGTTGCTGGTTCCAATCCAGATATTGTCAAATTTATCGGCAACCAAACAATGAACTTTTAAATCAAACAGACCCTCTTCTTCATCAAAATCGCGGTATGTTTTTGTTGTTGCCTGAAAAAAAGCCAATCCACCCATTGTTCCCATCCAGATATTTCCTTTTTTATCGGAGATGATTGATTGCACTTCTGAATTAATCAACCCATTCTCTTCCGAAATGGCATAAATTTTATTGTTGGTCACCTCGTTAAATCCTAAATCGGTGGCTACATAAATGGATTCATTGGGACCCCAATATACCCGGTTGATGTTATTATCGGCCAGCCCATCTACGGAATTCAAATAATGAAAACGTCCGTTGATAAACCGGGCCATACCGTCGCCACGGGTTCCAAATAATAAATCTCCATGGTTATCAATATCGAGCGAGATGACTTGTTTGCTTATAAAGCCTTGATTTTTGTCGAAATATTGAGCGGTTATCCGTTCATTAGGAAACTGGAGCAATGCTAAGCCTTTTTCATCGGTTCCCACCCAGAGTTTGCCATCTGCTGCATTTTTTACAGCCAATACTTTTTGACCGGGTAACCCTTGTTCGCGGGTATAATGCACCAAAGCTTTTCCCCGCCATAAAGTAAGCCCATTTCCCATAGAACCTAGCCAAACATTCCGGTTTCTGTCGCTGAAAATACTTAGAATCAAATTACCGGGCAATCCGTTTTGCATAGAAATATTCTGGATCTGCCCGTTTTCAAGGCAATATAGTCCATTGTCATTCGATGCAAACCATACTTGCCCTTCGATGCTACAATTTACATCCCAGATTTTTGGATCGTTGATGCCTTGCATAAATCCGAAATTCTCCACATGGTATTTCCCCAAACGGGAACTTAGTTTAAAAGCTCCCGCATCAAGGGTTGCAAACCAAAGGTTGCCTGACTTATCCTTTTCAATACTGGTGATGAAATTACTGGGTGTTATCACTGAATCTTCCAAGTGGTGAACGCGAAAACCATCCCCTGATTCAGTTACCATGTTTATTCCGCCAATCATGGCTACCCATGTTTTATTTGCAATTGTATCGTGTAAAATATCGAACACGAAATTGCTTGAAAGCCCGCTTAAAACATCCAATACTTGAATATCTATTGAATCACCTTTTTTAATGATATTGATGCCGGCATCGTTGGTTGCCGCCCATACCCGGTCTTGAGCATCGACACTCATTTTCAAGATATCTGAACCGCGCAAACCATCGGCTTTGGTAATCGACTTCCACGATGAACCGTTAAAAAGCCCGATTCCTTTATCGGTACCCACCCAAATAGTGTTTCCGGGGCCTTTTATAATACTCCGGACGTTATTTCCAGGCAAGCCGGAACTTTGATCATGAAGCTTAAATTGTGTCCCATCAAAACGCACCACACCACTTTCGGTTCCCAACCACAGGTAGCCAAGGTCGTCTTCATAAATACAAAAAACGGTGGATTGCGGTAACCCCTGATCGATGGAATAGTTGGTAAAATTGTACAATTGGCCGAATGTATGGGTGTACAAGAAAATAAGAACAAAAAGCAAAATAAATTTATACACACTTTTAAATTTAGGATAGGCAAAATATTTTAAATTTTTTTTCATTTCTTTCTTTAAAAATAGTTAACAACAAATCATTTTTGACAACAGAAAGCATGAAAAACATTAAAACAGAAATTAATATGTAATCCAATTACTTCTCAGGTACTGGTTTTGATTGTTTTTTCGTGCCTTTTGTGCTTTTTGTTGTTAGTTATATTAAAGATTCTGTTTTTTAATGAAAATAAACTGGCCTCCTTCGTCGCCTGTATTTACAATGGGGCTGAACCCGGGTGTTTGGTTGGAATTGTTGATAACAGCCACTTTCAGGTCGTTGTAAAGCTGGCTGGCATCAAAAAACTGGTTCTCATTATTTGTAAGCGATTTTAACAGGTAATATGAAAACACCGAGTGGCCGTCTTTTCCACCATCCATAACAGGTTCAATACCTCCTGAGGTAAGGGCCGTGCGCGATGGTTTTGAATAAATCTGGTTGTAATATTTGAATGAATTTTCGTAAGGAATGGTTAATGTTTTTCCTCGGAAGATGTCGCCACTAAAGCAAGCATCGGCAATCAAAAAGGTATGTTTCGATTTGATTCCGCTCAGGAATGATTGAATATCGGTATTGGCAATCAACCCGGACACAGAGCTGTTTGTGGCATCGGCAGGAACCCAAAAGCCACGTTGCAACGATTCGTTGTAATCGCCATGACCAGAATAAAAAATCAGCAGGTTATCGTTTTCGCGGACATTTGCCATCAGCCACTCGTACTCCTTCAGAATATTGGCGCGGGTGGCCTGTTCATTGAATAGGGTCCTGATGGAATGGAACTCGTAACGGTTACGTAACTGAGTTTCCACAGATTTGGCATCGTTCACAGCATTTTTTAAAGGTTTCCATTCGCCGGAATAACTATCAATACCAATTATTAAGGCAAAATACCTTCCAATAGATACTTCCTGCATGGCTTTGGAAGCTCCAAGCCCTTTCAACGGGTCGTTACTGCCCCGGTATTGGGCTAATTCTTCCGATTGATGGGGAGTATAACTTTCAACCTGCTGGTTCATTGACAGTGCGAAAACTTTTGACTCTTGGCCCTGAATTCTTGCACCTTCCACATTTATTGTAAGGTTTATGGGATTGGCTGTCGCATTTTTATTAATGTAACAAACCAGCCCTATCTCTTTACTTGCTCCAGCATCGAGTTGAAAATCACTTTTGCTTTCGAGCAACATAATTTCAGTAGGGAAACTGTACCTGAGTTTAAGGTTATTGGCTGCAAAACTTGATGGATTGGTTAGGGTAAACTTCAAGAAAACAGTTTCGCCAGGGATAACTCTACCTGAGGTAGATGTAATTAATTCATGGGTCAGGTTCAGGTTGGGTAATTCATTTTGCGAGGCATCGGCCAATTGCCAGATGTAGAGGTAATCAATTTGCACCGATGACTTTTCGGCTACCTGAAAACCTACCCCGTTTCCAAACAAGGGTTCAAAAGGCATTTTATGTACGAGTTGCTGGTTGATAAAGAAATAGTAGGTGCTGGCTACTTTTCGAACGGTAAGGGTATTGTAAGTGTAGTTGTTTATTAGTTTTGAAGCGGTTACCGGAACAAAATCGGTGAAGGTACCTGTAAATTTGTCGATGGTAAATTGCCCCTGACCATTAAAAAAGAAATCGAACTGTTTGGCTTCGGTGGCAGATTTTCCCCATTGTAATCCAAAAAATTTATTCTGGATTCCCTTTTCAAGCCGGATTTTGAGTTCTATCTCAAAGTCTTTGGCCTGGTCAATGACCACCTCTTTAAAATCTTCTTTGGGAACATCTTCGAACGATTGAAAGAACAAGGTTCCCTCTTGCAAATTCTCGAACCAAACATTTTCACGGATTCCTAAATACCAATTGTTTTTGTTATTGGTGAAATCCTCTATAAAGAGAGGCATCTTTGTATCTTCTTGATAGGTTTTGTAATCCTCTGGGATTGTTAAAATTTGAGAACTAGCTATTTGATACGTTAGAATCGTAAAAAAACAAATGGAACCTAGAGTTATCTTTTTCATGATCGCGAGTTGTATGTAGAATCAATATTTTCAAAACTAACCTCAAAAGAAATAGATATTTCTACAACAATCTTTATCAATTCGTACAAATTGGCTGAGATTCTGACAAATTTTAATCAAAATATTGGTTGCAAAAACGGGCTTTAGGCCACTTTACAAAAAATTTCATTTCATTTTGGTTTGATTATAAGTATGTTGAAGAAATATAAGACAGCAAAATAAAAATTTTCACGTGCTCATGATAGGAGACTGAACTTTAATTATTTTTAGAAGTCAAGAAACTACAATAAACAACCAACAAGGCTTATATGGAACTAAGTTTGCATTTTGTTTCGAATCTTATTCTTGCTGTAGTATGCATAGCTATGGGAACCATTTTTATCTCTTTGCCCACACCTCCAAGGCCTGGGTTGGTAACCTATAGAGTCAGTCTTAAAGTTCTTGCTTCGGCCTACTTTGTATTAGCCATATTAACATTAATCATAATTGTTTTCAAATTACCCGATAATGCCCGCGAGCATCTTACTTTTACAGGTATAAGCATCTCATCTTTTCAGGCTTTTTTATTTACATTTGCACTCATAGCCTTACTCAACCCAAAATATGTCACTTTCAGGCATCTTTTAAAACAGCTTCTACCCATCCTTGTGCTTATTTTGCTTTTTGTAATCTCGAATATGGTATATACGAATCCTGTTATAACGCATCTCAATGAAATAAGTGTGTTTATTAAAAACCCTACCCTTTGGCTTCGCCTGGCTTTCTATTTTTTCTATATTTTTCAATTGGTTTATTATACCTGGTTATATTTTCGAGTGGAACGAAACTATAAAACACAAGCATTGAATTATTTCTCTGACGATACCTGGTTAAAGCTTTCGTGGGTAAGGGTTGCATTCATTTCGGCATTAGGTGTGGGTATTATTGCCATGATTTCATATCTGTTTCATCAAAAGTATGATTGGATTTTTACCCTAATCTATACAGTTTTTTACTTTGGATTTGCTTTGGAATATATCAAGTATAATAAAATTTATGTTCAAATTGAACCCGTTGTAGTTGAGGAAAAAGTAGCATTTATTGCTCCCGATCAAAATAAAACCCGGACAAAACCCGATTGGGTTAACCTCAGAAAGCAGGTTATTGAAAACCAATATTATTTAGAACTGGGTATTAATATTGAGGAAATGGCCCGACGCCTCAAAATAGGACGAACAAATCTTTCTATATATATTAACCGCGAAGAGGGGATGAATTTTAATGGCTGGGTAAATACATTGCGCATTGAAAAAGCAAAAGAACTTTTAATCCAATATCCCGACGAACCACTTGGGGTTATTGCCGAAAAAGTTGGTTATAGCGAACATGCCAACTTTAGCCGTCAATTTAAACTGGTAACCGGCGAATCTCCACTCCTGTGGAAAAAACAGCAATTGACATCAACATTGGTTTAACGTAATTTTTATTCTGATTGATCGATGATTCAGAATAAATCACTAAGTTAATTTACTTTTATAAGCATATCCTTATTATCTGTGAGGAAGATTGGACTCCGATTTCATCCACTAATTCAGGAACATAACGGAAATATTTTTGTTAATAGCACAGAAGGGATTGGAAGTGAATTCATTATTGGTATTCCAGACAGTTGACAAAATTTCGGGTTAATTTATTTTGTTAAACAAATAAAATAAAGTTTTCTTTATTCATACAAGTTCCACTGGTTTTTATAATTAAGAATGGTTGTCACCATTTTTCCTATAATATCTGGCTATTGTATTGCATACTAAGTTAAAAACAGTTAAAACGGAAACTATGAGAAAACTAACCTTTGTTATTACCATTCTGTTACTGAGCGTAACAGTTAAGTCGCAATTTAAAGTTGATGCCGAGTACCGGATTCGGTCAGAATTTAAAGATGGCCTGAAAACCTTGTCAGACAGCACCAAAAATCCGGCTTTTACTACAACACAAAGAACCCGGTTGAATATGGGGTTTAAGGATGAAAAACTCGAAGTTTATTTGTCCCTTTTCGATGTGAGGGTTTGGGGTGAGACTGCTATTTCCAAAGATGTTCCGGTAATGGGAGTGCATCAGGCTTTTGTCCAATATAAGTTTAATGATAATTTGGCTGTTAAGTTGGGCCGGCAGGAGCTGTTATACGACGACCAACGGCTCCTGGGAGTAAAGAATTGGAATAACATTGGGGCATCGCACGATGTGGCTCTGCTGAAATATAAAAATGAAAAAACAGTAGGCCATTTTGGATTTGCTTATAACAACGACACGGACAAAGATTTTGAGTCGGATTACGATATAAGCTATTTCAAATACCTCTCTTTTTTATGGATTCACCATAAATTCAGCGATCAACTGGACGCATCGTTGATGAATATTTTCGACGGGAACCAAAAGGAGGGAGATTATAAAACCATTTATACGCGGGGTACTTCGGGTTTCTTTTTAAATTATTCATTATCAAATATTAGTGTTGAGGTAAATCCATCTATTCAATATGGGAAAAGTGCAGGTGGTGGTGAAGTGTTTGCTTATTTCTTTCATGTAAAACCTGCTTGGAACGCCTCCGATAAGTTAATACTTGAGGCAGGGTTGGACTATTTCTCAGGTAGTGATGCATTTGATCCGGGCAAGAAACTAACGGCGTTTTCAAACTTATATGGTTCGGGCCATGCTTTTTGCGGACACATGGATTATTTTACCGATATTCAGAAACAGACCAAAAATGGGGGACTGGACGATATCTATGTAAACGCGAACTTTAAGGCAAACGATAAACTTTCATTCTATGCTGCATTGCATAACTTCCAATTCACCAATAATGTTATTGATTCTGTTTCTGTGCCCGGGCTCAATCAAAAGGCTGATAAACAACTGGGAACGGAACTTGATTTATCGTTAAAATACAAGTTCTATCCAAAAGCCGAGGTTTCGTTGGGATATTCTACCTTGGTACCTTCAGAATCAATGGAGATTCTTAAAGGGGGGGATTCCGATATTTGGCAGCACTGGCTGTGGGTAAGTATCCAATTCAAACCAGATTTTTTTATTTCAGAAACCAAAAAATAGGAGAATAGTCTATGAATTCGATAAACAACTTAAAGATCGGGGTCCGGCTTACAGGATTCTTTTTTATAGTCGTGGTTTTAACTGCAGCCGGATTTATTTATACCCTGAATGCTACACAAACCATTAAAAAGCAAATTGATGCCATTTACAAAGTTCATCTGGTGAGTATCGATTATTTGCTACAATCCGACCGTGATGCCTACCAATCGAGTATTAGTATTAGTCAATTGATGTCGAACGGTATTAATGAAAATGCAGATAAGATGGAAAAGCATCTTAAAGCAGTGAATGAGAATTTTGACCAAGTAAAGGAACGGTTTGGTGTATTTGAGAAGGTATCCACCGTTTCAAAGAAAAGTGAAAATGCTAAGTATATTTCACAATTTCACGACTCTTATGATAAGGTGGAATCGCTTACACAACAGATCGTTGGCCTTATAAAGGGTAAAAATATAGAAGGCGCTCAAGAAATATATTTTGGCTCGTATGAGGTTCAGTTTGAATTGATGCGTGGAGCCATGGATATTTTTACCGAGATTACCCAAAAGGAAGCCGATGAAGCTTACAATGCAAGTCAAAAGTTAAGTAGAAATATATTTGTCAATGCTATTATTGTTGTATTGCTGATTATTCTTCTTATTAGTGTAGGAGCCATTCTGTTAACCAGAAGTATCACCGTACCTGTTTCATCAGCGGTTAATTTGTTAGATAAAATTTCAAATGGAGATCTTGCCGGATCGGTATCTGCAGAACTTGCTGACAGAAAGGATGAAATCGGGCAATTGATGAACAGCATGTCGGTAATGATTGGCAACATAAGCAATATTGTACAAACTATTAAATCGAACTCCGGACAAATTGCCACAGCAAGTTTGCAACTCAACGGAACATCCCAGCAACTATCGCAGGGAGCTAATGAACAGGCGGCATCGGTGGAAGAGGTTTCATCTACCATGGAGCAGATATCCTCTAACATTGCCCAAAATTCTGACAATGCCCGGCAAACCGAAAAGATTTCTGAGGCTTCGGCCAAGGGAATTGAGAAGATAGGGATAGCGGCTAAAGAAAGTTTAACCTCTATCGATACCATTTCACAAAAGATTACCATCATCAACGACATTGCTTTCCAAACCAATATTTTAGCGTTAAATGCCGCCGTTGAAGCAGCCCGTGCTGGCGAACACGGTAAAGGATTTGCAGTGGTGGCCGCCGAAGTGCGTAAGCTGGCCGAACGTAGTAAAATAGCCGCGGATGAAATCATTTCATTGAGCCAACGGAGTGTGGATGTTACCCGTGAAGCTGGTGTATTAATGGAAAAACTTTTACCGGAGGTTTCAAAAACAGCGCGTCTGGTTCAGGAAATTTCGGCAGCCAGCCTTGAGCAAAGCAATGGTGCCGGGCAGGTGAATAACGCCATTCAGCAGCTTAATACAATTACCCAACAAAATGCAGCTTCTTCCGAAGAACTGGCCTCCAGTTCCGAGGAATTAGCGAGTATGGCTGAAAACTTGTTAAACATTATTTCGTTTTTTAAGCTCCGCGACGAAAAACAGCAGCTCACCAAAAAAAAGACTACAACAAAAACGGCCACGGTAAATAAACAAAATGCCAATACCCCTATAAAGAGCAAAGGGTACATGATTAATTTCAACGAGAACCCTGCAAGTGATGATCAATTTCATCGTTATTGAATCAAAATGGGCATGCCAGTTACAATAGCTTGTATGCCCATTTAATTTTAGAACCTATCCAGAATAACCCCTCAATAATTAGCACCTACAAATTCACAATTAATACATTTTTGCTTTTAAGGGATCAAAAATAAGGTTAGAATAAAACATCTTGTCTTTCTTCAAGATTTGATCCTAAAAATTCAATCTTTGACTTGGTACATTGAAAAACCTATACTAATTTTATTTATTGGTAGCAAATTCATTTACAGCTAATTTGTATTTGAATCTTTTCGGATTTTTGTAGTAACATATGAAAATAAAACTGATTCTAACCTCATTTTTTTTATTTTTTACCCTGGCGCCAATGCAGGCCCAAGAGCCTTTAACCATTTTTATGCGTCCTGCCAATACGGGAAACATGGAATATGATGCTTTTAAGAATGAAGCATTTGATCTGTATGAATTTTCGGTAACTGTTGAAAAGAAAGCTTTGAAGACCAAGATACTTACAAGCAATGAACTGGAAAGTATTAAATATCAAAAAGCAGCTGCTGATTCATTATTGGCTCAATCGGAAATATTGCTTAAAAAGCTGGACTCCATTTCAAAAAATCAACCAAACGCTCCAGTTTTCCTGAATACCCAACAAGCCATTATTGTCCTAAATAAGGCAAAATCAAATTTCAGAATCGCTGTGGCAGTATTAGAGGAAATGGAAGAAATTGAGGAATTTTAATACCATCCGTAAACCTTTCCCATTTTTCTCATCAAAAACATAAATTTTTAATTCTTCATTTTCACTTCATGATCCGGCTCTAGTTTCGCATTGTAAATTATTACAACTAGTAACTGATAAATGAAGAATAACTAAAAAATTGAAATTATGAAAACATCATTTTTAAAAATTAAAACAATTGCACTTTTTGTGATGGGTCTGGGAATATTAGCAACCTCATGTACCAAAGATGACCAAACCACCAGTTCTGCATTAACCTCGCAGGTAGAGGATGAAATGTACACTTCAGAAGTTTACGATGAGATTGATGACATGGGCGATGAAGCCCTTGATTTGGCCGAATCGAATGAAATTACTCTCAAATCGGCCTCAGGTTTTGGCTATAACCGCTTGAGTGAATGTGTTACTGTGACCAAGGTTATCTCTAACGATACCGTTCTTACAACCATTGACTTTGGTGAAACAAATTGCGAATGTAACGATGGCCGGATGAGACGCGGAAAGATTCTAATGGCTCATTATGGAAGGTATTGGGATGGTGCGGTTAGCATCAGGTTCTCTTTCGAGAACTTTTATGTTGATGACAATCAGATTTTGGGAGAAAGAGTTGTTTCTCAGGTTATGAATACCGAAGGTAACCGTGAAAGCACCATTTCTGCCAATGGTTCAGTTGTTTTGGCCGATGGTTCGGGAACCATTACCTGGGAGGCACAAAGGGTACGTACCATTATTGAAGGTTCCGGCACCCGCACCAAACGCGACGATGTAATTGAGGTCACCGGTGGTTCCACTTGTACATTGGCTGATGGAACCATTATAACAACTACTATCTTAACTCCCTTGGTCCGCAAAAATGAAACAGGCTGCTTTCTTTACTACGTTCAAGGAATCCGTCAAACCAATATTGGTGATGAAACCCAGATGACCATTGACTTTGGTGACGGTGAATGCGACAATCTGGCTGAACTCACCGTAAACGGTGAAACAACAATCATTGAATTGAAGCGGAAGCGCCCAAACTTGTTGTAAAACCTACTGCTTATATATATACCCCCCTGTGATTAGTTTGTACAGTAAAGAGCGGCAACAAGAAGCCGCTCTTTTTCGTTTTATTGAGTTTGTTTTGGAGCACCCAAATGTATAGTGGGGATAGAAATATAATCCAAAAACCCTTAAATCCTTCGAAAGATCGTTGAAAGTCACAGAGTGACTCAATTTGACACACAGAAGGCAAATAATTGTTGTTCAATTAGTCACCCCGTGACTTGCGGAAATAAGGTATAATCAGAAAAATTGGAAGTGCCGGTTTAAACATCAACCGGGTACATTTGTTTATCAATAAACTTCCTTACGCATGAATTTACTATTTCCTGTAAACATTACCGAGAACATCTCCATCAATGGCCATGCCTTTTTGTTAAAATTTAAAAGGCCTTTCGATTTTAAACCGGGACAGATACTTGGAATTACTGCTCATGAAAACATTACCCCCAGGCTGTATTCTATTGCTAGTAGCTCGCTTGATGAATACATTTCCATTCTTTACACATTAAAGGCTGAGGGGCAGTTGACTCCTATTCTGGCCCATCTTAATCCGGATGACTTAATCTGGATTACCGGACCCCAGGGAAAGTTTGTTTTTAATAATGAACCTGCCTGGTGGATTGCCACAGGAACGGGAATTGCCCCTTTTTATTCCATGTTTCTTACCAATCAGAGGCCGCTGAAACTCATTCATGGGGGAAGAAAAATTGAAGATATCATGTTCAGACCCGATCTTAGTTTGCTTGGTGACTATATTATTTGTTGTTCGCAGGATTCTGGAGACAAAATATATCCGGGACGGTTGACCCAATACCTGAACGATTTTGAAAACCTGCCTCAACATATTAATTACTATATTTGCGGCAATGCCGAAATGGTTGTGGATGTCAGAAACTTACTCATTGCAAAAGGCATCAACTTTCGGCAGGTGTTAACTGAAATTTATTTTTAGAAACGACCAACATGGCTAAAGAGAAACTGTTTGGAAAAACGCTGAACGAATTAAAAGAAATTTGTACCGGCATAGGAATGCCTTCCTTTACAGGACGTCAGATTGCTCAATGGCTTTACCAAAAAGAGGTGTTTTCTATTGATGAAATGACCAATCTATCTGCAAAAAACAGGGAACAATTAAATCAAGAATATGAGATTGGGCTTGAGTCCCCCATCCGTGTACAGGAAAGTTCCGATGGGACAAAAAAATACCTATTCAATGCAAAAGGTGATAATTTTATCGAGACGGCCATGATCCCAGATAGCGACCGGAAAACAGTTTGTGTGTCGTCGCAAGTAGGCTGTAAAATGGGCTGTCTGTTTTGTATGACTGCCCGGCAAGGATTTCAGGCCAATCTAACTGCGGGAGAAATTATCAACCAATTCCGCAGCATTCCGGAATGGCCGCAGGTAACAAATTTGGTTTACATGGGTATGGGTGAACCTTTCGATAATTTGAATGAAGTATTGAAGAGTTTGGAAATCCTCACATCTGACTGGGGTTATGGCATGAGCCCAAAACGTATTACGGTATCTACCATCGGGATTATTCCGGGGATGAA
>Ga0172379_10007180_pt1 | contig 14588 bp, 4 predicted proteins | sample GrowelOW334metaG_FD_119756 | JGI IMG/M metagenome (GOLD analysis project Ga0172379, IMG submission 119756) | Groundwater microbial communities from an aquifer near a municipal landfill in Southern Ontario, Canada - Groundwater well OW334 metaG | ecosystem: Environmental > Aquatic > Deep...
CTTTTTCTTTTTTAAGTTTTCTTAAATCCATCATATAGATATTTGCTCGACTCTTAATTTTTCCATTTCACCCAGAATTTTTTGGTTGCCGCGGGCAGGATTATACATTTGATAATAAAGCTCGATTAAACTTTGAGTGTCTAGTGGCACTACCTTTAAACCAATAGAGGTTAAACCACTAGCTACAATGCTGGCGGAGCGCTCTAATTCTTCCTGATATTTTCTAAATTTATCTTCTTTTAGTTTAATTACCCGGCCTGGTGAAATAACATCTTGAAAACGGCTAAAAAATGACTTGCGTTGTTTCTTGGAAAATGGCGAATATGGTACGATAATAAAAAATTTCTTTTCCATGATCTGAGCCAGATCTACCAATTGCTCGATATAATTGGTATATTCAGTAGTTTGAATTTTTAACAGTTCGTTGGTTTGCACTTTGGCCAATTTTCTTAATTTCTCTAGATATTCTTTAATATCTAATTTCCGCGATTGGATAACAATCTGAATTGGTGCTTCTAAAGTATTTAAAAATTGCACATAACCGCTGATAATAGCTTTTTGTTCATCTTCATTTTTTAAGGCAAAGTTGATGGATGAGACTATTAATACTTTGCGCAAAGTGCCATCTTTTAAAATAACTAAATCGTCACGGATTTCCGAAATAGGCAGATATTTTTGGGTGGCAGGAAGATTTTGTTTATTTATGGTCGGCATATTATTTTTTATTTTTCTCTTCCTTATAAATACCACCAGTATCCACCATTAACGAAAGCTCGGATAAACGTGAAGTAGAAACACTTTCTTTTACTGGTATGGGGGCGACTGGTTTTACTTTCGGTTCTTTTATTTTAGCGTGCAAAACATCTGGTGTAATCCGTTCCCAAACTTTCAATTTAGGATTTTTTAAAGTTTGAATAAAACTTAATAGAAAAATATGAAAAGCTTGGCCGTTAATGCGCACAAAAGCGAATGTACCGCCAATGGCTAAAGAAAAAATACCTAAAATAGCCGCGATCCAGAAGCTAAATATTTCCCAAAGAACGAAAATCACCACGGCAGTTAATAATAAAATAATAAATTGCCGAACAGAGATAGGGCCAATAACTTTGCTTTCGACTTCAATGAATTGTGGCACCACAAATTGCATGGCCATAAAAATTTAAAATCTTAATTTTTTATTTAAATCCGCAATCACATCAAATTCTTCTTTAGTTAATGTGGATTCGCCAGCTTGAGTTAATTCGGCAATTACTTCCACCACCGAACGCCCGGCTTCGATACTTTTATTACCTACTTTTAAATACATCTTATTTAACGGGGAGTTTTTGAAAGCAACAATACCTTTAGCTTTTTCAGTAAAAGACTGCTCTTCCAAGAGATCAATTTTAGCTTTAATTTTTTCCGCGGCCTCGACAGAAGTTTCAGCGGAACGGCGGAATTTATTGATATCAATAAACTGCAATTCTTCCAGAGGCCCAACTAATTTGATATCTTTCGGGGGCATTTTAATATCTTGCACAATCGGCTTGCTGGGATTTAATCTTTTTACTTGGGGAATCATGGAACTATATTCTTTTTTTGGTAAAGAATTCTTAGCGGAAATTACTATTGGTGCTGGTGGCACAACCGGTTTGATAGGAGGTAATTTAGTTGATTTAGCGTTTGTTTTTTTCATCATGGCTTGCATATCGCTGAAAGACGGCAAAGCTGGTTTTTTAATCGCCGCGGCGGGCATGGTTCCGGAAACAATTTTTATTTCAGCAATTGGCGTGGTAATATTTTTACTTTTTAAAGTAGCCACAATTTTTTCCGCTACATCCCAACCAAAACCCATGCCACCAACATCTGTGGCTCTGGTTAAAGATTCTTTTAATTCCATGGCATCACGTAATCCCCTAACATATGAAACTATCAAACTGTCGAATCTGGTTTCTAAGGTAATTTCTTTAAAAGTGAGACTTAAATTCTGTTTTAAGGTGGCAATGATTTGCTGTGAGTTATTAGCTGGCAGCTTTTTTAACCCGGAAGGTTTATGGTTGGCTATTTCCTGCTGATCATGTTCATTAAAAATATCATGCACCACGCCCTTGGGCTCGTTCTTTTCTTTATATTGATCGATAATATCCATATTTTTTTTATCATTGATTGATTTAGTTGCTACGGCAGGAGGATGTAAAAATGATTCATCGATAATTTTAGCTTTTAGCAAGGCTTCTTTATTTTTTTTGATGTATTCATTAAAATAATCCAGATCTTTTTTAGAATATCTTTCAAGATTGCCATACTGCACCACAGCCGAGCCCTCTTCATCTTCATAAGAAATTTCCTGCTCGTTTCCCTCAACAGAACGGGAAGAAAGCTTGAATAATTCGTAGAGATTAAAAATGGCTTTTAATTTTTCTTTTTCATCTGGGCTGATTTTTTGGAAATTTTTATTAGCGCTAAAAAATTGCGCCATTTTTAATTTATTGGTTTGGCCGGCGCCAACTTCGGCAAAATATAAAGTGAACCAATTGCTTAAAGTAGCTTTCAAGGTAGCATTATTGGACATTAAACGAGTACTGGTAATAACTTGTTCGCTATTCTTCAGAATGCCCTGAATCTGATTTTTCAGTTTATCACGGTCATTAAAATCCCAATAAGTGTTTAACCGGTTGATTAATTTCTGTTTAAAGAAATAGTGACTCATGTCGTATTTATTATCCGGATCTATCCAGTAGTCGAAATTATTTGGAATAGACCAGCCAATATTGATATATTTATCGTAGCATTCTAAAACTTTGCTTTCATGAATAATATGCAACGCTACCCAACGGCAGGCGATTTGCAAATCCTGCAATTCTGCAAATATTTCCGGGTGCTCTTTGGCAAATTTTTCATTTACTTGAAAATACTGATCAAGAAAATCATCAATTCTCTTGCATTCCAAAGAATCATCTTGCATAATGGCTTTTTTAATAATAGCCGTCAGTTGCTGAATTTCAGCATCAATGGATAAATTTATTTTGCTTAATACTTTTTTATTATAATTCATATTTATTCAATAGAATGTCTGCTAAAAAATTCATTGATACTATTAGTTGATTCAATTTTTCTTTCGGTTCTAATAGCAGCGGCTACCTCACTAGCTGTTTTTTCTATTCCACCCTGAACTTCTTTGCCTTCTGCAGTCAGACCCATAGAAATTCTTGCTTCTTCTCTTTTCATACCTAATAAAGCGATTCTCATGGCCACGATAGCGTCTTTATTACCCTTAAAGCCTGCTTCTAATGCTTCTACATACTGTGGATTATTAATATAATGTAATTGCTGGTTATCATTAAAATTATGATATCCCCTGCCTACAGCATCTTGTATTTTTTCTGCATTGCGGGTTAATAAAGCCGCCACACCAGCCATAGGCCCAGACCATGTTTGATTGCCAAAACGATCGGCAATATGATAGCCACCGGCAGCCAAGCGATTGCCATGTTGCATTTCCGATATCAAATTAGCTTTACTCATTTCAATAAATATTCTCTCTTGTCTTTCTCTTTCATTACGCATGTAAAGCTCGCCATGTTTAGAGCCTACTCCCTCAGTGAAAGCCCACTGATGATTATGTTTAGATGAGCGGCCAACATCATCCATTACCGTAAGCACCATTTGTTGGTCTGCACCCATGCTTTTTATTAATAACTCATCCAAACCATGCATTAATCCTTGGCCATCATTGTTAACTTTTGCTTTACCATTGTGTTCAAGAAATTCATTTAATACTTCAACAATTTCATTAGGATGGCTCACTTTAGCCATATGCCCTACAATACCCAAAGCCTGCAAAATATCTTTTTCATGCAATGATTGCCTAAGACGATCTTTTAAATCAAACTCGTTATCTGTTTCTACGCCTTTCGAGGCATCAGCCACCAAAGTTCGGACATGTCGAGCTGCTTCTGGATCTACGATTGGAGCATTTTCTGCCATTTCGTGTCTTAAATCTTTTAATTTTTCTTCTCGTTCTTTATATTTACTACTTTGAGCTAATTGTAAAACGCTTGCCAATTTGGCTGGATCGTCAAGCCCAGCTTCTTTTCTTTCTTGTTGAATAGCAGCTTGTTTTTCCTTCAACGGATCTTTTATCCGAACAGCAAATTCTCCACCAACAGTAAAATTCTCTTTTTTATTCGCTGCTCGTTGAACTCGGGCTATTTCCACATCTATTTGATCGCGCTTCTCCTTATCTTCTTCTTTACTTTTTACTTCTTTTAAAGCAGCAATAATTAAAGGTGCGTCTTGAGTATTGATTTCTGAATTACTATCAATTTGGCTGCTTACTTCATTTAAATTTTTTTCTCTGTCCTGCCTACCTCCATTGCCTACTTCTGCTTCAAAAACATCAGCCCCGACACTTAATGCTTCAATCTCAGCACGTTTTTCTTGTTCTAATGCTTCAGAAGATCCTCGCCCTTCTTCAAACTTTTTATAGGTTCTAGCTGCTCTAAAAAACCCTTTCTTACCAATACCAGCAAAGCCTAGCTGTTCGCCAACGCCAAACATTGATTCATAAGCTAAATCCAAAGAACGAAACTTGCCCTTTTTTGCCATTGTTTCATGCTTAACTCGCCCTTCATCTTGACGCCTTTTTGATATTTCTTCGGTTTTATGTTTGAATTTTTCAATTTGTCTAAACGCATTAATATCTATAAAACCACGCTGTACTAATCTATCAGCAACACCATTATAAGCAAATTTAGAAACGGCTTTGGTTGCTCGCCAGCCTAATTTGAATGGTGTTTTCGCGGCCCAGCCAGCTAATTGCTTGGGGAAGTTACCAATTTTTCCCGTTATGGAGCCTATTTCCGTAGCCATTTGCTGAGAAAACTGCAACCCGATGAGCAGCATCATGGTAGCAATTAAATAATTCACTATCACTGTTGGTTCTAGCGAGCCGATGCCATTAGCACCACTATTAATACCGATTGACCCCGCTTGACTAGCTGAATAACTACCAGAAGTAGCTGATGTTGTATTTAGAGTAGATGTAGTAATGCTGATATCGCCAGATAAATTTGCAGCCATACCAGCAGTACCAGCTTTAACCACAATAAACATGGCCAGCCAGATAAAAAAAGCCAAAAATGGACCAACAACAACATAGCGGCCAAAAGTAGACCACCATTGCTGGGAATATTTTTGCGTAGCTGGCAAAATAGAAGTGGCAAATGCAAAAGGAGATAAAATAGTTAACGTCCAAATAAATACCACGCGAGCGCAAAGAATTATGGCAAATGTCATCAACAATACAGCCATGAAAGTAATCATAGCGCCAGCCGCAACCGTGCCAATTAAATAATCGGCTTCCGACCAATTTCCTTCACCGCCATAGGAAGTGGGGGTAGGCGCTGTGATGCTCACTAATTTATCTAACTGGAAAGCGTAATAAAGCCCTTGCGTGGCCGCACCTTTAAAGGCATTAACAAAAGTTAGCATAACTATTTGCGAAGCATCCACTAATACACTGCAGATCAACTTGCTGAAATTAATTAAAACGGCTGCCAAAATCATTTTAGGCAGTAATTTTTTGTAGGAATACGATTCAATTTTTAAAATGGTGGCAAAAGCAATAATTAATAAAGCTAATAAGAAAAAAAGATTAGAAAAATTCCTCACAATTATCCAGGTTTGGTTTACGGCTGGCATGGTGGTGAGATTAGTGAAAGAGGACGTCCAGATTACTAATTTCATGCCAATAGTGGCAATTTTTCCCATGCAGGCAATGAACAACCAATAAAATAACCACAATAAAAACCGTAACACATAACCGCTAATATCACCTACTATAGTTGAAGCATCCGGGAGAGCGCTTGTTTTTAAAGGTAAAATTGTTCCTACTGTTAAAACCACAAATAAAAAATAATAAAAACGAGCTGTGCGGCGGCTGAGCCAATCTCTAATTTGCAGATAATATTTTTTCACCATATTTTCTTTATTATAGCACTATTCTTCCGTTACTTTAATAACGAACGGAAAAGTATTATAACTATTGCAGCCTTCTTTCACATTGGCAGCGGGGCTATCGTTGGTAGCTAGGTTATAGCGGTAATGATCTGTGCCGGAAGTAAAGGCGCCATTGCGTAAATTGCAATCATCATCGGTCAAAGCGGCCCCGGAAACAGTGGTGGCAGAACCATTAATATTATTAGTGTAATCGCAGGTGCCGATTGTATCACCCGAGCACCAACCCCAATTATCAACAATGGTAATTGTGCCAATATAATAGCAGCCAACGCCAGCTACATAATCGTAGGCACCGGTGCTAACACCGCCAGCGCAAGAATAGGCGTGAGTATAAACGTGCGATCCTGGCATAGCATCCCAATTCTGATCTAATGGTTGGCCATCGCCCCATTCAATATACACTTTTCTTAGCTCTATTTGTTCAATATCAGCAGCCGATGTAAAGGACAATTGCACGGTCTGGCCGGAAGTTATAGTATACGTGCCGCCAGTAGTGTTGCCATCTATAGCCACATCTTCGAGAGTCGGCCGGACGCCGCAATATTCGCTGTTGGTTCCGATATCGGTATCTTCGGCCGGGCGGGCGTTATCTGGACATGTGCCCATATCGTTATAATCATTTTTATCCCATAGAGTTGAATTATTATCGGCATTCACATCTGCTTGATAAATTCCATAGGCATCAGTAGCAACTTGTGTAAAATCAACATAATATGGGTTATCAATAATGTCGGCAAAAATATGTTTTAAATTATACTGGCCATATCTAGCAGCTTGCACCAGCTGGGAATCATCAGTGCCATCGTAATAGGTAGTATGGGAATCGCCAGTATGCTCATATAATCCCGCGCCATTAACAATCCCAGCGCTAGTACCCACGCAAACTCCGCCTTTATCCGGGTCGCAATCATTGCTATCTTCACAAGTAGTAAATCTTTTTTCCCAATTGCCCACGCAATATTTTGCACCGCAATTACCCACGCAAGAATAAGGTGTACCGCCTTGGATGGAATTATCTGATGGTGACCAAATAAAGAGTGGCTGCTGGCCCCAAGTTGTGGGAATATATGGATTATAGCCATCGGTATCATTGAAAGAATCCCACATTGGGCCAAAAGTTTCATCGATAGCAGAAACAGAGCCCCATGGTTGGGTGGTATCAGTAAAATTAAAACTGCTATTGAAATTTTGTGTGCCACTACCAGAGGCGCGTGAAGCCCAGGCAGTATTATTGCCGCTGTTATCGACAGTATTAACCACCACCGCACAAGGCTCGCGTAAATTATATTGCAATGCCATTAAATGTTCATTAGTAACATCTAAACCGGATATACCTGGGGGAATAGTGGTAATAGCTTCACCTAGTAATTCCCAAATAGTCGTGGAATCTGCAGTATTTTCCGCACCACCATAAACCATAGTATAGATATTCTGCAAATAACCATTGGTATCGAAATCTAACCAAACACTTAAAATATTGCCACCAGTATTATCAGCATCTGTATACCATTGCAAATTCGGCCAAACAGTATTATAGGCTGATAAATCGCTAGAATTAATTGTATTAACTTGCGCTGAACTCATATCGGATTTAATGCTATCTAAGGCAGAAGAACTTAACACATTCCAGGGATTATTTTCCGTATCGCCAAAAGACCAACCATTGCCACTCCAACGCGTTATTCTTCTGATTAGCCCAGTCATACAATTACTATTTAAGAAGTCTCCTTTTTCCATGCTTCCTGAAGTGGCTAAAGATTCATAATGCTCGTATGGTTCACTGCCGCCAGTGCCATCGGTGCTCTTGTCGCAATAATTGCCATCTCGGCCTTGGCCCTCGATACCGCTGCCGATTAATACACGCGCACCATTATTGAATTGGCTGAAAGCATATGTAAAAACCATGTCGTATTTATATTCGGAATCATCTGTGGAATCTACTTCTTCTAGATTGCCATGCGAATTAAACTGCCCCCACCACCAACAGCCAAAACCCATCGCGCTGTCTTCATTAACTACGCGACAATTTTGCACTTGTTGTCCGACCCCGCTATCGTTACTACTAAAATCCATTTGGCCATTTGTAAAATCAGTTAATTTTATCCAACCAGCATCGCCAGGATTATCTTCCGGCCCATATGGTTTATCTTGCCCCCAAATAACAGACTCATTAGTACCGCCGCTACCGCTTCCTGCTACCCCCATGTAATAATAGATATCTTGGATTTCAGAAATATTAATATTTTTTTCCGTGACATTGGCAGGCAAACGAGATATGGCGCCGTATCGTCCTTGCGAATAAGGATTAGGCGCGGCCCATTTTCTGGTTTGTGTAATATAGTTATTAGAATAATCGCTAATCGGTTCTATTTGTGTACATTCCCCAGTGGGATTGTCACAAGGAGTATTTTCAGCACCACCACTGCAACGATTAGGCGTGCACATGGCATCTGGATAATTAACATCATTAATATTAGTAACAGTTTGGCAGAATGAATTACTGCTGCAAAGGATATCAGATCCCACTTCATTTACACCATCGCTATCAAAATCAAAATAACAATGAGAAAAATCACCAGCACCATCCGGATCGTCTTCATCAGTTACACAAGTAGCAGAATACAAATAGCTATCAATAACTACGGGGATTGAATCGCCTTCTACCAACGCTGTACCTTCTGGCATTTCATCACCTTCATGATAAATATTGCCGCTGGGATAACTAAAACAACTTGTTGTTAAATCGGTTTGAGATGTACAAGTACCTCCGGTTTCAACTCTAACCGTGGAATATGAACTATCATAATAACCAGTATGGTCTAAATTATAATAAGCGCCAATAAAACATGAACCGCCGCCGCAATCACTACTAACCAAGCTAGTACTATCTGGATCGTCTGGTGTACACATTCTAGCTTGACCTTCATTTACATTTAGATCATCATCACAAAAACCGACTTTTTCATAACCTTTGGCTACTAAGCAATTATAAACATTGGCACGTTCAGAATAACCGCCCTGCTCTTTGGTATACAACGAACCCTCACCCGAAATAATGTCGAGCGGCCACCAGGTAATACAGCGGTTGGTATTATCCGGATCCGCTTCCAAACAGTACCCTTGCCAACCCTTGTGCTGCACGCCGCTAGTTTCAGTAGAGCTGCATTCCACGCTATTACTGTCTGGATAAGCGCGGCAAGAGCGGGCAATCAATGGCAATTCTTTGTTCACTTCCAATGCCGGCAATAAAGAAACATCATCGATTTGAAAAGGTGCGCCATCGTTGCTAACAAATACTAAATCAGTGGTTAAAGTTTTACCATTAGCAATAGCTTCATTGGCAGTGCAATTTGTGGTGCATGGCAAACGGTTTTGAATTGTGATCGGGCCCAAAGCATATTGCTGCAATGTTTGATCAAACTGGAAATATTCACGATTATTAATAATATCGTCTTCAATCGAAGAAATCATATTAGTACTGCTCCAATCAGTATTGCTTAATTCAGTATACACTTCACCGCCGCTATAACTGGCTAAATCCGCGTAATGCGAAGTTAAGGAAACACCGGAATCTGTTGTGGGATTAGTGATGGTATAAACAGTTGTGCCAGATCCGCTTAATGTATTATAAAAATCTTGGTTAGGAATATCATTGTTAGGCGTACAAATACCGTTACCATCCATATCAGTTGTGCCCCATTCATCGCCAGTATCAGATAACACCATAATATATTTCTGCGAACCAGCGCGGTAGGAAATACTAGGCGAAGTAGCACTGCCCGTTGGGCTATAATACGGCAAATCATTATTCATAACTTGTTGCACCGCGGCAAACGGATCAACGCGGACATACTGCCTATTTAATGAAGACAACATGCTAGTTAGAGTTGGGATATCATTTGTTAAATCAACATACAACATATTAGTAGCATCTAAACAGCGAGCAGACCAAGAACCACTATAAGCTGCGCCATCGCCATCGGCATCGATACCACTTTCTTTATCCATGGTAACAATGGCAAATTGGACATCTAGTTTAGCCTCTTGCAATGTTTGCGCAAAGCTGGGTAACGCTGAATTTAAACTGATAATTTCAGATTCCATACTATCGGAAGTGTCGACGATGAAAACAATATCCACACTGCCATTGCCATTCACAAACCAATCAGTTTTATCTATATATTGTCCGGTATCGGAATTAATAATATTATTTGTTTTCAATCCAATACTAATCAAGCTAGGGGAATCCCCGCCTAGCGGCGAATATGTATCCGAAAAGCGACCTTTAAAAGATAAAGAGTACATGCCACCTTGCTGAATACTATCTTTAAGATCATACCCAACACCAGTGCTGAATTCACTTGAAGAAGGCATAGTAGCCTGTGGGTTTACTTCTAAAACATTGTTAATATCGGCTTCCAAATTAGCGCCGTATTCGTTATCGTATTGAGTAACATAGACATTGGCATTATCTGTATTATAGCCGCTCCAGCCATGATCAGTATAAGTACCATAGGCACCGCCGCCGAAAGGAAAATCGCCGAACTCTGGAGAGTTGGGGCAATAAAAATCTGCGCTACTCAAAGACCCGGTACAAGGAGAACCAGCTGAACAAGTTTTGCTAGATTCAGTCGGATTGCCTTCAACGGGATTATCCAGTTCCGGATTTGGTGGTGCTGATGTATCGCCTGTTTCACTGGCTGTATCATTTTCTATTAAAGCGTCAAAGGAAGTTTGCCAGCAATTACCATGGCCGGTTGCGCCTTTATCGCCGTCATAAGAGTTAAAGATGCACGGAATATCAGTAGGAATAGCATCACCTTGGCAATATAGGCTTTCAAAATCACCAAATTCGATCATTTCTTCACCATTATCTGATCCAGAAGTACCGGCTTCATACATCCAACCATAAGGATAGTATCCCGGAATGGTAAAGGTACCAGAGCAAGTGCCATCTTCGTCGCCGACGCATTTCGTACTGTCTGGGCCGATCACTGCCATGCCTCCTTCGGTTACCGTACCCATACATGCCTCACCATTATGCGAACCACCTACGCAATTATAAGTAAGAACACTAGGATCGGCTTCTCCGATAACTTCAGAAGCAGTAAATTTACTAGAAATTTGGCATTCACCTTGATCTAAACATTCATCGTCAGTGCTGCAGCGTCCGCCATCGTTCCAGCCATCCTCACACATTTTATAATCACCCCAGGTTAATCCGGCTTTAACGTAGCCTGTTAGATTCTGAATTTTATAAAGTTGGTCCGCATCACCGCTATGCACGTAATATGTTAAATCTGAATCTTCGTCTAATTCATCGTAAGTCGGTTTGGTGCGTTTATCTACTTCCCATTTAGTGCACTGCCCTTGGTCATTCATTTTTTCGCATGGCGCAATGCTGAAACAAGTAGTTTTTTGATTACCGCTGGTATCTGTTGTTATGGCGGCGGTATCACAAGCGATCCATTGCGAACAGACACGATCTTTTTTTACTTTTAAAATACTATTCGTATCGCAGGCATTAATAATATAGCGACAAGTATCGTTATTTGGCGTTATAGTGCAGCTACTGCAAATGCCATCCACAAATTGAATATATTCTTGGCTATCGGTGGAAGTATCGCGGAAAGCTACACAGCCGCCATCGGATGTTACCGCTTCTTCTTCAGTATTTTGATCGATGCAAGTATGAATATTATCAAAACTTTCTCTTTCAGTTGTACCGTCGACAGTATAATCAATCAAGTAATATTTATCATTTTCTTTAAAGCTTAAATCATCAAACCAAACATCATCAGTAGAGGAAGTGCCCTCGCTATCTACTTTCATGAATAATTTTATCGAGGTAGTCTCGGCTGGAATTTCTACGGTTGAACCTAAACCAATATTACCGCTTAAATGCATCCAATTACTATAACCAAGCTGCGTTTCGTCTTCTGTGTAATTACTAGAGGTGACAGTTAAATCGTTCGCGACAAAATATTTTTGGTCATCAGTGCTGGTAACTTCTTCTAAGCCATCACCAGTACTATTGGTTTTATAAAATTTAGCTCCAATTTTCAATTTTTTATAATAGGTATCAGTATCATCGATATATTGCGCATCACTAGAAATTTTAAAGAATAATTCAAAAGTATACAGTTTATCTCTGTCGATACTGATTGGATCGCTGCTCATGATATCGACATTATTAGTAATCTTCAAACTATTCGTGCCTTCTTTAAAAATATCCGGATCTTGTTCAAAATATTCAGCTGAGCCATCATTTGGATCAGTGTCACTGCCATTCCAGGCAATAGCGCCATCGTCATCTACTGGTTTCCAATAGTCTGGCAGGTTGTCCGCCACGGCTAAATCGGAGGCATCAAAATATTGATCAACGATATTATTTTTTACATTGTCTTCAAAGCCACGGTTAGTTAATAGCTCTTCAATATTCGGACTGTTGGGATCGATATATTCAGAACAACCGCTCACATCTTCATTACATGTTCCCACCCAGCCAAAATTTAAATTTCGGTCAATGCTATAACCGTCATCAGCATAGTGATTTTCCTGATATGTCCAAACGGCACCAGCTGTTGTACAGTCTGCTTCGCTGCCAGACGTACCGTTGCTGCAGCTACCAGCGCCATCCCATTGGTCGATATCTTCCCAGATGCTGGAAATACAACGTGGGGCAGGATTACCGCTTACCCAGCTGTCTGAATAACAATCAGCGTCATTGTTGCAGCGCTTACCAGCTTTTTCTTGGCTATTGCTATTACAAATCGGACCATATGGTTGCGAAGGATCAGCATAATCATATTGCTTTGGGCAATCCGGAGAAGCAGCAGTTGAATTAGTAATAAACCAGCCATAAGTAGTAACGCCATCGGAATTAACATATGATTTATATTCACATAAGCGATCGCCAGGATCTTTAAAGTATACTGTACCATCGTATTTAGAATAATATTCGCGGCAATCCAGCTGCGGATCTTCGCATAATAAAGTTTCATAGCTGTCTGGATCTACCAAACCGTATTTTGTTTCTATAGAATTAATTACATTGGTCTGCTCATTAATATCAGGCAGCCCTAAAGTGCTGCAGCCTTTCGCTGAAGAGGAGCATTTATAATCATCATTATAAATTAATGATTGCACCTGATCATAAGGAACAGTAACATCATCATTAGCGAATTCATTGTTAGTTAAGAATGTAGTAGTGAATTCAGTATTTAAAGAATTGGCAGTATTAATAATTGCTTCACAACCCACATTATAATCCTCACACATTCTGTTAAAAGATTTTAAATAATGGGTATTTTTTGCGCGATCCTGATAACGACGGCAGCCTTCGTAGTTATAGCAAGTATCAAACGATCCTTTTAATAAATACTGGCTGCTATTTTTTTCTAAAATAATATTATCGATATAGCCAGGAATATTGGCATCACTGCTTGTATATGTAAAATGCAAAACCGGCGTATCAATGCTTTCTGTTGTGGGCAAATTGATCGGGCCTAAAATGTAATAACGCCATTCGCTATCGGTTATGCTTATATTGGCATCAACTGAATCTGTAGTAAATCCATTTTCAGTAAAATAATAACTAGCGCCAGAGCTAGCGCCTGTTAAATAAACATTTAAAGTACCGCTGCCTTTAGCCCAGAAATTTAATAAATAAGTGGCGCCGCTGGCGACATCGGTAATATTGGTTACAGTGCCACTGGTATCGGTACTGGCAGTATATAAATTATAAGAAAAATTACTGGGGGTAGTGGCATTTAAAGATGAATCTTCATCGGTTGTGCCGCTATCTAACCGTAGAGAATAATCATCGGTATATAAAGATTCATTGGATGTGGAATAGGCGTCTATCCAGGAAGCGGTAGAATTGGCGGAAAAAGAATCATTAATTAGCTGCATCACGTCTCCGGCTGCACTGCCTTGATATTCACGGCAACCAACCTTGCTGACGTCGCATGTAGAGCTTTCGTCAAGAATGGAATAGTAGACTCTTTGATCTAGGGTGTTGCGCATGGGCACACACTCATCGGAAACAGAAATAGTTTTCGATTGATAACGATAATAAACATTTAAATTGTCATCGTAATATTTTACGCAATCCGGATCAATGCCATATGCCGCTGAACAATCTTCCACCGTTGAGGTGCTATCGATGCAATCAGCTGCCACACTTTGCTGGGATAAATCTAAATTAGTGCATGGCGCGCTATTGCCCATAGCATCAATACCAGCGTCGCTCTTTTTCAAATTATAAAGCACCATAGCATAGCCTTCAGTATCTGAACCTTCCCAGGTGTGATAAGTATAAGTGTTTGTATCATTAGTTTTTACGCAGGGACGAATATAGGAATAATATTCTAAACCCTCGCCGCCAGCAGCGATAGCATCTAAATTAGTATATTCTTCACAGCCAACATCGCTAGCTGAACAGGATGTGCCAGTGCTAGGAATTAGAGAAACGGTATTTTCACAATTTTTGCCGAGAGCTGCGCAGGTGCCGTCGCTATCGCCAGGGTAGCATGATGTTTGTGTGCCAGAACAATAATAGCCGGTTCTCTCTGCTACTCCCTGCA
>Ga0172379_10007181_pt1 | contig 14587 bp, 17 predicted proteins | sample GrowelOW334metaG_FD_119756 | JGI IMG/M metagenome (GOLD analysis project Ga0172379, IMG submission 119756) | Groundwater microbial communities from an aquifer near a municipal landfill in Southern Ontario, Canada - Groundwater well OW334 metaG | ecosystem: Environmental > Aquatic > Deep...
TGAAACTAAAGTTAAGATGATCCCAATATCTTATTGGGAAGGGTTGAAGTTAACCTACCCAGAAGATTATAAGGTATTTGAATTTTTAATCAAGGAAAACTGTATATGAATATTCTGATAACAGGAGGAGGGGGAGACATAGCCCAGGCAATAGCCAACGAGCTGGCATCTGACAATTTAGTATTTTCTCCTTTGAGGGGGGAATTAGATGTTACCTCTTCTTCTTCTGTTGATAGCTATTTTACTAAAATTGGATTAATAGATACTCTTATTAATTGTGCTGGGTACATAAATCCCAGTACCATAAAGAACTCAGAGATAGAAGACATAGAAAAACATTTTGCTATCAATGTAATTGGGGCAATAAGGTGCACTAAGAAGGCAATAGCTCAAGGGTGTTCTACTATAATAAATATAGGGTCCACCTCTGCTTTTGAAGGTCGTGAGGGTTGGGGTAGTTATTGTGCAAGTAAGGCTGCACTACTTAGCTTCACAGAAACACTGGCTAAAGAGGGGATACACAGTTATGGTATTCATCCAGCTAAGACTAAGACTAAAATGAGGAAATCTCTTTTTAATTTGGAAGATGAATCTCAGCTCATGTCCCCTGCTCGAGTAGGGTTCTTTGTAAGAAAGGTATTAAATAATGAGTATTCTAATGGATCTCAAATAATATTAAAAAAGGATAGATACTATGTTGTGCCCCCGAGAGAGGTATTTAAATGATTAGGATGAAGCATTATTTCCATAAGATGGATGTTACGGAAGAGTACACTAATGTAACCTCTATAGTAGAAAAAGATATATCTGATTCTGAATTTATTAACGGGCTTGTTAAAGTGTATACAAAACACACCACCGCCTGCATCAGAATTCTTGAACCAGAGATACTTCTTAAACAGGATATGCATGACTTTATGGAAAGGCTTGCACCAAGTTCATGTCTTTATCGTCACGATGATATAGAGCATCGGGATGTGCCTCCAGATGAACGTAGGAATGGGTATAGCCATCTTAGGTCTATGCTTCTTAATTACAGCGAGACAATCCCTCTTATAGAAGGAAAGATGGATCTAGGACAGTGGCAAAAAATATTCTATATAGAGTGTGATTTAGGAAAACAGGATAGAACTTTAAGCGTAATTATTATTAACGGGGAGCTAGTATGATTATTAACATTATAAAAAACCCTAAACTTTTCTTTGATTTGTCTAAGTATAATGATGGGATAAAACAAGTAACCAATACTTTTAACTTTTCAGGGGAATATGATTTTGATAAGAGGGTGATTAGCCCTTGGTTTAATCCGGATAATATTAGAGATCTGGGACTCTCCAGGACCTATCCTAATATGTGCTCAGTGCAGTATAGAAAAGAGTATTGTATTACTTTGCATTGTTCAAATTACCTCCCCATCTTTCTTATAAATAAATTATATTCTACTAGAAAAGATGTCCTTATAGAGGATGTTGGAGGTGGAATGGGTTGGTTTTTTTACTATCTTAGTAAATTGGGATTTTCAAACTTTCAATTGTTTGATAACTTCTCTCAGCTTTCTCAAGAAGCAGCTGAGGAGTTTCTATCTCATTTTAATATAGCATGCAATATAGTTAACCCCGATAAGTTGACTGGGAAGATTCCTGATCCAGTAGTGGTGAATAATGTTGGTATACCTCATTTTGTTGTAAGAGAGATGAACCCCGGGTTAGAGTTGGTGTGCTGCTATACTAATAGATCTCTTGAACAGCAATCAGTGGATTATTTTGCTAAACATAATTTTAAGTTTCTGTGTAAGGACTCTGATGATCTAGCCTTTGCTTATTGTAGGGGGGATAAATATGAGGAATACTCCAAGATACTTAAGGAGTTTGAGGTATGAATATAATATCACAGTATGAGCCCCTTATTGGTTATAGTGAAAAAGAAGCTATGGCTGAATATATGAATAACCCAGGTTTTCTTACTGAGTATAAGAAAACAGAAGAATTTGAAAAGCAAATAACAAATACAATAGGGGTTAAATATTGCTCTGTAGTTAATAACGGAACTATAAGTTTATCTTTAGGTCTCATTGCTTTGGGGATAAAACCCGGGGATAAAGTTATTGTTCCTGATATTACTATGATTGCTACTATAAACGCTGTTAAATTTATAGGGGCTATTCCTGTTTTGTGTGATGTAAATGAGAATATACTTTTGGACTTGGATAAAGCCGTAACCTTAATAAGAAATGATTCAGAGATAAGAGCAGTTATTATTGTATCTCTTAATGGCAGGGCTCATCTTAGCGAGATATATGGGTTTAAGGCCATTTGTGATGAGCACAAGGTTAAGGTTTTAGGGGATGACGCTCAGTCATTTGGATCTAAAAACTATGAGGATAAGTTCATAGGAACATGTGTTTCTGATATTAGTAGTTTTTCTTTTAGTATGCCAAAAATTATAACAACCGGGCAGGGGGGTGCCCTCATATCTCAAGATGCTAATTTAGCTCAGACAATAAAGAAGCTAAAAGACTTTGGAAGATCCTCCGGTGGAAATGATAAACATGATTACTTCGGAATAAATAGTAAGTTCACTGAGATGCAAGCGGTTATTGGTATAGAACAACTTAAAGATATAAAATATAGGATACAGAGAAAAAAAGAACTTTATTCATTGTACTATAATGAACTTAAAGATGTTTCAAGTGTTAAGTTTATAAACTATAATGTCCCTTGTTGGACCCCTTGGTTTGTAGATGTATTTGTTAAGGATAAGCAAGAACTTCAGCAGTACTTAAAAGACAAGGGAATCGGATCCAGAAGCATATATCCAGCTATTCATACTCAAGCAGTGTATCCTGAATATAATGATATGTACTTCCCCAAAAGTTCAAGATTGGCAGATACTGGACTATGGCTACCTTCTTCTTTTACTTTGACGGATTCAGATGTTATTTACATTTGTGAGAGTATAAAGGAGTTTTATCATGTATAATCCAGGAGATATTTCTAGAGTAGATGATCTATCCCTGCCTCCTTGGGAGAGGGGGGTTAGGCAGAAGGGTGTTATGAGTAAAGATATTGTAATGAAGAACGCCATAGAAATGAAAAAGGTACTCCAGAATAATGGAGTCCGTTTCGTTGTATTTTTTGGTAGTCTTTTAGGCTCTAAAAGAAATGGAGAAGTAATACCCGGCGACTCTGATTTTGATATCATGTGTTTTGCAGAAGATTATTTGAAATGGGAAAATACTAAGAAAGAACTCCGGGCAGTTGGGTTTACTGTACCAGAAAATAAACCTCTTATGGACGATTACTTAATAAGAAATGGGGAGAAAATAGATATAAATTGGATGATAAAGTTTGGGAAGTATTATGTTTATGATAATGGGATTTATTACCCTATCTCTCATTTTTCCCCCTTGGAGACCACTAAGATTGGGGGAGAAGATTTTCCATGTCCTAATAACTCAGAAAAACTATTAGTTGATCTCTACGGGTCTGACTGGAAAATCCCTCAATCAAAGAAGGGTAGATTGGAGATATACCCAAAATGACTCAAACTGATATGCTAATTTCAATATCCAACTTTTTGGATAAATTTAAGGTAACTCATTGCCTTATGTTTGGTACTCTTTTAGGGGTGGTTAGAGATAAAGATTTTATACCTTGGGATAAAGAAGATATAGACCTCGGGATATTCACCCAATTTTGGAAGGATGATCTTATTTGGGATGATTTTAACATAAGTCTAAATAATATGGGGTACAGAGTTCGTGATATGGCTTATAACTATATGTGTATAGATAACCATACTAATCTTCATGTGGACCTATACCTTCTTTTGGATCAGCCGAAATCTTATGAAATTAAAGTAACAGGGGTTATAGCTTCTTTCCCAAAGGAAGATTTTGATACTCTTGACAGGTTGAACTTTAAGGGAAAAGATTTCCTAGTTCCCCATAACCCAGAAGAACATCTGGCACATAATTACGGTCCTGATTGGAGATCCCCCAAAAAAGATAATTCAGATTATAATAGAAAGCCTATAAATAATTATAAAAAGATAACATATACGTATATAATATCAGAGGAGCTCCCATGAAAATTTTATGGTTATACCAATACTCATCTTACTATAACTATGACAAATGGTTTCATTTGGAATTGGTTCGGTGGATGAAAAATAATGGGATAGGTATTTCTGCTTATGGTCCTAATCTTGAAATTGAGTATAAAGATATAGTGGATATGATTTATGACCCCCAAGCGGATTGGGAAGCAGTAGTAAAGGCTACTAAATCGGATGTTGCTATCTTTAATACTAAGAGTAGAATGTTTGCTAATTACCACCCCATTAAAAAAGTTGCTGAAGGGGAGTGGCTCCCAAAGGGGTGGTCTAGTTCCAAACTAATTCCTAAAATTATGATTGAGGAAGATTACCATTATGAGACTGATGATTTGTGGTATAAAACTAGTGGGTTTAGTGTTGTCCTTCAAAGGCATTATTCTCAATCTCTAAGAGGTAAAAATGTAAAAATGCTCTGGCATCCTTTTTCTGTTGATACCAGCATATTTAAGAGTGATAATAGACCGAGGACTAATAAGATTTGTTTTGCGGGTAGTAGTACAACTCCCTACCCTGAAAGAAATTTAGTATGCTATGTGCTCCAAGAAACCGGGCTATTGGATGCCTTTAAAAATCAAGAAAAAAGGGGAGATAATTATATCGACTGCCTTAAGACCTATACTGCACATGTAAGTGGGTCTTCTATCTATGATATAACTGCAGCTAAGAATTTTGAAATTGCAGCTGCTGGATCGGTTCTTTTTACTAACAGGTTTTCTGGTCTGGATCTTATTTTTAATAAAGATAGTTATGTAGAGTATACTACTCAAGCTGATAATATCAGAGCACAGGCTAGAAAGATTATTAACGAGCCTGAGTTTGTTAAAAAAACAGTAGAAAGTGCTATGAAGGATATTAATGAGCGGCATACAAATAAAATAAGAACAGAAGAACTTATAAAATTAATTAAGGAAAATTCATGAAGATATGCTTTCTAAGTATGCACTATAAGACTCCCCAAATATATTTGGATACTATTGTTAAAATGACTCCCGGGAGAAAAGGAATATGGAAAAACCTGGAGGCAATCACAGACCCACATAAAGCAGATTTTGTATTTATTACTGATGGGTATAGTGGATCTTATCCTGCAGATAGGGCTATATTTATTGGGGAACATCCCACGTGCTCCGGGTTATTTAGTACTTGGAAAGATAAGCCTGCTCTACTTCGCTTTTCTTTGAATAAATATCTTAACCCAGGAGAGTGGTGGATTGATAATGATTATGATTCTCTAATGGCGCTAAAGCCTCCGGAGAAAAAAAAGAAAGCTATTTGTGTAATGACTTACCAGACACATACTCCTATCTATCGACAACGACCTATTTTTGTAGGGGAGCTGCTCAGGTATTATAAAGACTTGGATGTATATGGTAGACCGTCTCATATGTTTATAGCTGATTCTCAGATTAAAGAAAACTATAGAGGGTTCTTGGGTAAAGATAAACCAGATGGAACTCTAGGGGAGCACCTTATTGGAAAAGAGATAATTAAGGATTATTGCTATACCTTAGAATTTGATGTAGGTCCCACAGTGAATTATGCATCAGAGAGGTTTTATGATAGTCTTCTCCTTTGGTGCATGCCCGTTTATTTTGGGTCATCAAATATTTCTGATTATATAGTTAAAGAAGCTTTTCATACCATAGACATTCATAATATGGAGCATGCTAAACGAGTAGCTGAAGTATTTAATTCTGATTCAAGAGAACAGAATATAGAAGCTATTGCAAAGGCAAGGGATCAGCTTCTTAATAGATATCAACTGTGGGCGTATGCTGAAGATATCATAAACAATATTGATAAATATAAAAAAGAACAAGGGGCTTAGGATGAAACTTCATTTGTGCTGTGGAGATGTGTACCTAGAAGGGTACTTTAATGTTGATATAACTGGACTACTTTCATATACAGTTACAGATAACCCTAATGTGACAACTTTGTCTCAATATTATAAGTACAATTTTAAGCAAGACACTCCTCGGGTATTTATTATAGATAAGCAGATGAATATTCTGGATAGATGGGATTTTGAAGATAAGAGTATAGAAGAAGTTGTAATGATAAGTGCTATTGAACACTTCCCTAAATTAGAGGCGGAGTATATAGTTTCTGAAGTAAAAAGAGTGTTACAGCCTGGGGGTAAGTTTATTTTTGATTTTCCTGATATACTTGGAGATGTAAAATGGTATGCAGAGAGTAACCCAGAATTCCTTATGGAGCTTATCTACTGTAATCATAAAAATAAATATTCAATACACCATTGGGGATACACAGTTAAAACAGCTAATACCCTTTTAGGGGATGGGTGGGTTTCTATAACAGAAAAAACAATAGTAGTTCATGATTATCCAATGACAGGTATAGTTGCCGTAAAGGAATAGCACATGATTAAAGTATGTTGGCTTTCCCCTCATATGGCTTCCCCGGAAGATTTTCTTAATTCTATTTTGAAAATGACTCCCGGGAGAAGGGGTATTTGGAAAGACATTCAGGCAATTACTGATCCGGATAAGGCAGATTTCATATTTGTTATGGATAGATGGGAGAAGCCTATCCCTTTGGACAGAACTATATTCTTTGCAGAGCACCCTAAGTGCCTTCAGTGTTACACTGACTATAAAGGAATGAAAGGAAAAGCCCTATTAGCTCTCCCCCTGGATAGATTCTTAAACCCCGGGGAATGGTGGATAGATCACGACTATGATTATCTTTCTAAGCTGGAAAACCCAATTAAGAGTAAAAAAGCTATGTGCTGTTTCACGGCTAAAGTATCACCCTACTACCCTAAAATGTACAGTGATAGGCTTAGGTTTGTCGAGCAGCTTGTAGGTAAGACTAAAGAAGTTGATATCTATGGCAGACCCGAGCACAACTTCTTAAGGAACCCTATTTTGAGCCCTATTTATAAGGGGGTTATGGGTAAAGTGCATCCTAATGGAATGAAAGGGGAGCATCAGTCTGGAAAAGAGGGGTTGATTGATTATAAGTACAGCTTTGAGTTTGATAATGGTCCTTCAGTTAACTATTTCTCAGAAAGGTTCTATGACTCGATGCTTATGTGGGCTATGCCTATTTACTATGGCTCCAGCAATGTGCACGAACATTTACCTGCTAACTCTTTCAGATATGTGGACCTGGATAACTACGATGAATCTGAATCTGATAAAGCTATTACTATTATAAATTCTACCTTCCGAGAAGACCATATTCAAGAGCTAACTGAGGCTCGAGATTTACTTCTTAATAAGTATCAGATGTGGGCATATATGTATGATGTTATCCATAATTTGGATGCATATAGAAAGAAGTGGATGAGTAATTAATTCACCCTCTTGACTTTATTCTATTCTATGGTATAATACTCTTGTAATTAAGTTTTTGCTGCCCTTAAAGGCATATTAAAATGACTGTAGAAGATTTAGAACCCATATTTAAGAATGAGTATATAGAGCTATACCCTCAGCAAAAGGAAATGATCTATAATTCCGTAATGAAGCAAAACTATCTCCTTCTCGCTGAGCAGGGTACAGGTAAGAGCCTCATGGGAGTCTACATTGCAAAGATATGGCTCCAGCTGGGCTTGGTAAAAAAGGTACTTATTATCACTAAGCGGGAAGTTATGGATACGTTCTATAATGAGCTGCTTAATCACATTCCTTTTCTTGAAGAGAAGGACATAGCAATTATGAGGTCAAATGATGAAAGAAACATGTTCACTGAAAAGAAAGATTCGAAAGTGTTTATCACTGATTTTAATCAGTTTAAGCTGTGCCATCATTTCTGTGCTTCTACTACCGTGGCGGATTTCTCGGGGAAGAAACGGAAGTTATACAAAAAAGCTATGGGGATAGATCAGGAGTATGGATGTCTTCTAGATGAAACTCAAGCTCTGAAAAATATAAAATCTGACGTAAGTAAAATAGTAAAAAAAGAATTATCTGATGCAATGTGTAAGGTTGGGATGAGCGCTACCCCGATTGAAAAAATAGAAGACTTTTATGGGTTATTTCAGATAATAGCCCCTAAAGCTATTTCAATGGGCTACCCTTTCTTTATGCAGACTATAGCAGAAATAAACCCGTATAATGGTCAGATCCTATACTACAAAGAACAGGGGGTAAAGAGACTCAGAAAGATGATCGAGCCCTACACCTCTAACTTCCTTAAAAAGACAGATATTAAAACCATGGTGTCTAAAGAGATAATTGATATTCCGGTAGAGTTCACTCCTGAGTACAAAGCAATTTATGATGCAGAAGTAGAAGCAATAAGAACTTATAAGGATGATTTTGGGTGTATAGCTGAGCATAAGATTGTGGAGATTATCCAGAGGGTTTATAATGTGATCAAAAGACCCGCTGCCAGTAACCCTAGATTCCTTAAGTTTGATAGTATGGTCAGGAGACTTTCAGTATCTGAGAAACTGGTTATCTGGGAAACTTCACCAGATATAATAGATGCTTTGTACTCTCATTATAATGGTCAGGGGATTAAAACACTTAAGATACATGGAGGGGTAAATAAGGATGAAAGAGCAGGTATAATAAAAGAGTTTGATATTAACCCTAGTGAACGTTTATTAATTTGTTCAACAATTGCTTCATGCGAAGGGTGGTCAATACCCTCTCGACCGGACCTTAAGAGAATGATCTATTTTTCCCTTCCAAATTCAATGATTCAATTTGAGCAATCGACATGCAGAATCCACCGTGTTAATAGTATGTCAAATGTTTCTATCTATAGGATAATACTAAATGGAAGTATAGATAACTGGGCTTCTGAACTTCTTAATTATAAAAAGAAGCTAAACGAAGGTTTGATCTCTAAGAGAGAGTTTGCTCAGATAGAAGCTCAGAGCTATGAGAAGTACCTTGGTATAAATAAAAAGGATATAATCTAGGAGATAAATATGGAAATAGTATGTGCAGGAGATGCCCACCTTAGAGATAGTTCTGAGACCATTCCTTGGGTTAATAATCAGAGTAGTTTCTTATCTTGGGTTAAAAGTTTAGGATTAACTAAGAGCAGCACCTTTATACATATGGGAGATTTTTCTGATAGCACTCGCCATAGGGGAATAACCAACCTAGGTATAGGTAAAATTGTAAAGTATTTATCAGATACTTGTAAAGAGGTTTATTTGATTGTAGGCAATCATGACTCGAGCCTATATTCCGGGAGCTATCTTGATACTGTCTCCCTCTATGACAATGTAAAAGTAATGAAAGCCATTGAAAGAGTAGTGCTTCCTACTGGAGAGAAGCTCCTTTTCCTACCACATATAAATGGTCTTTCTGTAGGTGGAAATTATGAAACCACAGTGAATACTTATATGGACCATTTTAACAATGAGGTAGATTACGTTTTTGGACACCATTTCTACGCCGAGAATACAATTACTATTAAAAATGATAGAGGGGAAGTAATCTCCTCCCCCTATCTTGACTTCACCAAGATGAACCTTAAGTTCAGGTATTCCTTTATGGGACACTGCCACGAATACAAGCAGATCTCCATGCAAAAGTATTGTGTTGGAGCTGTCTCCCCGGCTAAGAAGGATGAAGCCGGGTATCCTTTCAGCTACGTTAAAATATTAGACAGTGGTAAAGTAGAGACTCTCCCTATAGACAAAAGTTACTTCTCTCAAATATTAACCCTCAATAACAGCCAGCCTCCCCCTAATGACAAAGACTTCCTCATAATAAAGGTTAGCTGCCTTAAGAGCCAGAAGTATGTCCTGGAGAAAGATATAAGAAGTAAGTACAAAAACATATACGAGATAGTATGGACTTTTACTGACCCAGTAGAAACCTTTACTATGTCAAGTCCTATATCTGAAGATGATTTGACCAAGCAGTATTTTGTAGATAATAAAACCGGTGATCGGGTTCAAAAGAAGTTTTGGGAATACTATGGAGCAAATGTATGATAGTTGAATTGAATAAACCAATCTATACTGTTAGAGAGTTAATTTGTTTTCTTCAGACTTTCCCCTCAGAGACAAAGATTAAAGTTATGCTTGACGGGTGTTCTTCTGATATTGTTGCAGTAGATACTCCCGAGCAGACCAAAGATGAGATTCTTTACATAGGAGAAAAATAGTATGAAAAACAATATACCCAAGGAAGAAGATAAGGAAGCTATGAAGCTATGGGTTCTGGACCAGCTTCATAAAGAAGGATTGGATATACTTGCCCAGAGAACATTATGGTTATATAATTGGCTAACAGATAAGGGAGTAAAATTCTCAATTCCTAATTGCATGATAACTATGTTTATTGATAATAGGGATGGGAGAGCTGTGGCTGCCCAAATGGTCCCTATGACAAAAGAAGAAATAGAGAAAAGACTATCTCAGCCGTACTATAAGATGTATGCTTACGCTGCTAAAGGTGAGGATAAGTTTTTAGTATCATTTATTAAATGAGGTAAATATGAAAACTCAATGCGCCCGTTGTGGAAAGACTTTTGAAAAAACCATCCTTCTCAAGAAACTATGTAATGATTGTGAGGATGAAGAAGATTATGAAGAGGAATTGGCTGATGAAGATGATGAGGCGGAGGGATATAATAAATGACAATTCAATCTATATTCGGTAAGAACTTCAGTAATTTTAATGAATTGAGCTACTCCCCCTCTCAGGGGACTACTGTTATTTCAGGTGAGAATGGGTCGGGGAAGTCCAGCCTTTTTGACTTAATTCGCTTTGCCACCTATGGGAACTGTATTAAGGCCAGAAAGATAATTTTCTTTAAGAAACGAGGTAGCAAAGGAGCCCTCGAGACTAAGATAGTTTATGATGATTATCTTGGGAGTACTTGGGAGATTTATCGAAAGTATGAGGATAAGAAGTCCACTGCCTATGTTAAAGTAGATACCGTAGAAAAAGCTAATGGTACTAAAAACGTGGATGAGTTCATTCATGATAATTTTATATCTGAGTCTCTTCTTTTTAATAGTAATATAGTTCAGCAGAAAGATGCATCTAGCTTTGTGGAGATAGACCCAGCTGAGAGGTTTAAACTTTGTTTAGACATGTTTCAGGTGGAAGATCTCAAGAAGAAAGGGGCTATGATAAAGAAGGATTTAGATGCATTGGAGCTTAAAAACCAAGCATCATTTACCGAAGTAGAGGTTCATAAACAAGCTATCACTGATCTGAAGAGTAAGATTACTATGACTGATAAGACTACCATAATAGTGGCTATAGCCTCAGCCGAGAAAGAAATAGCCTTGAAACGCACAGAGAAAGAAGCTTTTACTGCTAAAGGTATTCTTCTTCAGAAAGAACTCTCTATAATTGAGGCTCAGAACAAACAGATCGATGAGAGTAACCAGAGAAGATCTACTATAGCTAAAGAGATTCAATCTCTTGAGTCTGACCTTCAAAGTGTCAGCAGTAGTATTATTCAGCTTAATAAGTATATAACCTCGGCAGCAACCCAGATTTCAAATTGGAACATTGATGTTACAAACCTTATTTCAGAGCTTGAGGTTATAAAGCCAGTTCGAGTAATGATGTTTAACGAGGTTGAGCTGGATGAAGCTTATAAGAAAGTAACTGAACTTTCAATAGAGAAGTCTAGCCTTGAGAAGTCTATTGGAATAGTTAAACGAGGGGAGTGTCTTACCTGTGGGCAAAAGACTGATAAGATTGGTGGTGGGATAGAAGCACTCAATGCTAGGCTCATAACCATAGAAGAACAACTTGTTGCTACCCAACTTCTTATCGCTACTCTCAAGACTAAAAAGTTTAATATAGAAGAGACTGTTAGAAATAACTCTCTTCTTGAAGAGAAAAAGAAAACAGTTCAGGCTAAAATAGATGGAGTAAAAGGAAAGATTCTTGAGACAGAAACCTCTGTAACAAATAATAAAACACAGATAGCCTCTAATACCTCTCTTCTTGGGGTATATAGTCTTAGAATAAAAGATAAGACTGTGGAACTGGAAAATACCCCTATAAAAGAACTTGTGTCCACCAGTGCTATTCGGATTGAAATAACCAGTAACGGGGCAAAAATCCAATCTTTTGATATGGAAGAACAGAGAATCAATGATAAGTTGGTCACATATAAAACCCAGATAAATGCAATAGAAGCCTGGGAGAAGGATCTGGAACAACATAAACTAATAATAGAACAACGTGAAAAACTAATCGTTGAACAGCAGGAGGAGCTTAATACCCTTGCTGAAGTAAGAGAACTCTATGAGAAAAAGATACCTCTGTATCTCATCCTTAAGAAGCTTGAGTACATTGCATTTGAAGCTAATAGTTTCCTGCATACTGTTTTTGATAAGTTCGATATTAGATTTGAACGACCTGAAGCAGGGGACAAGCTTTTGATAGTATTCCACGATAATTATACTGGGCTTCCTAGCGAATTCAAAAATCTGAGCGGCTACGAAAGTTCTATAGGAAGCTTGGCTATTCGAATGGGGTTATCCAAGTATAACACATATATGAATAGCACCCCAATCAACTTCCTTGGTCTTGATGAGGCAGATGAAGCCGCTTCTTCTAACAACTCTAGACTTTTGTTTGACACCATATCTAAAATGAAAGGAACATTTCAGCAGACTATTCTTATTAGCCATAAGCCCGATGTGAAAGAATGGCTCCAGCCGGATAATGTAATAACAATTAAGAACGATGGATTCAATTCGTTCATAGATAAGGAATAATCATGGCAGAACTTAGTGAACAAGCTAGGGAGTGCGAGAAGCAAGTAATTGCTACCCTCCTCAAAGATCCCTCTTCGAGAAGTGAACTGGTCGGACTTATGCCCAACCCTGCTCATTTCTTTAAGGTGGATGAATGTCAGAAGCTTTATTCTGTTATGAGAAACATACATAATAAAGGTGGGGTTATAGATATAGAACTTATGAGTTCAGCTTGTACTGTACCTTATGAAACTATTCGGGATATCTATGATAAGTACGAAGCAATCAACCCAGCTAATAGAAAGATTCATGTGGAGATGCTGGTAAAGAACAGTCTTACCTTTGAGCTCTCAACTTCTATTTACTCTGATATAAGCTCAACCCTTCTTGATGGATCCAAGACCTACTCTCAGAAGATTGAGTATATAAAAGAGAAGTCAGAAGAGCTTGGTAGAAGACAGAACACGAATGCAGATGTGCTGCAGCCCATTTCAAAGATAGTTGAGGAGTATAAGCTCATTCTCGAAGATCGTAAGAAAGGGATATCTTTCTTTCCTACAGGGGATAGACGTATAGATGGGCTTATGACTTATGGTTTTGCTCCCCAGGAACTCACCACTATTGCTGGGAGACCTTCTAATGGGAAGAGTCTAATGGCACAAGACATATCTCGTAAGTCAGCTAACATAGGTATCCCCAGTGCTGTGTTCAACTTAGAGATGAGAAACCCCAATGTTCTGGACCGTCTGGTTTGTATGGGAGCTCAGCTTGATCCTAATACTCTTGTTAAATGCTTTGACCAAATGACTAAAACGGATCAGGATAAGATGTACGCAGAGCTTGACCGTATGTCAACTTCTATGAACCTTATGATGTATGATAAGCCCAACCTTGCTATTGATGGGTTGAACACCATTATTTCTCAGGCACAGGAAGCCAATAAGAAAGGGTATATGGTGGTATACCTTGATCTAGCTACTAAACTCCTCGAGTTCAGTAAGGCAGAATCTCAGCTTGAGTTTCAAAGAGAATGTGATAAGCTGCAGAACCTTGCTAAGAAATTGGGTATCCATCTCGTTATGCTTCTTCAGGTTAATAGATCTTCTGATAAAGAGAAGCTCACTAGCTTGAATGATGTATATAAGCTTTATCCCACCTTCGGACAGATTAAGAATTCAGGAGCATTTGAAGAAGTATCTGATAATATATTTCTTGTGTGCAAGCCCTCTAACTATCTTAATAAGTATGAATGGGGTGAGTTTGTTCCCCCACATATTCGCTTGGAGATAGGTAAGCAGCGTGGTGGGGCTCCTTCAGGAATGAGTGAGGCTCTTCTTTATAAGCTTAACAATAGTTATCTGGGGCTTATTACCCCGGAGAAAGACTGGGATCCTCTTAAGATTTCTCTTGACCAAAATGATATATCCGCATTTGTTAACAAAGGAAGATAGCATGGAAGAAGTGAAGCAGACTAAATATCAGACCATCCTTGCCGAAGTAGTTAAAATGCCCCCTAGGGATTTGAAGGTGGTGGGGGATAAAGAATTGGATGATATTGTACTTAATATACTTATTCTCTTGAGTAATCCTGATAAGGTTATCCAGAGAACAAAGTATCAGTATAAGGGGGAAATATATACCCATGTTCTTAATGAGCTTAAACTTAGGAAGTGGTACTACCCAGACCTAAGTCTGGTTAGAATAATGTATATGACTGGTTTGCATTTGAACGAGTTTAAGTATAATGACGAAGGAGCCAAGTCTTGGGAGGAAGAATATGATGACTTGTGTTATAGGAAAGCAGAA